>Ga0190359_1000936_pt1 | contig 19042 bp, 22 predicted proteins | sample 48721823_MG_FD_161269 | JGI IMG/M metagenome (GOLD analysis project Ga0190359, IMG submission 161269) | Hydrothermal vent microbial mat bacterial communities from Southern Trench, Guaymas Basin, Mexico - 4872-18-2-3_MG | ecosystem: Environmental > Aquatic > Marine > Hydrothermal vents >... | reverse complement strand
CTTCAATGTCTTGCTCAAATCTTTAAACAAATCGGGGAGGGTGCATCATGATCGACTATTGTTATTTACCCCGATAAAGCTGGGGATAAGTGTCCTGATATTTGCTGGATAATGTAACCGAACAGACCCTGAGTCTCTCTTTTCCTGGAATTTGGAGCGACTCTATGATATTTAATAAGCGAGTTTATTTTTTGGTGGATAACTGCAGCGTGCTAGATACATGTGGTGTTTTCAGAAAATAGTGGAAGAGAGGATACGTAAGGCTCAGGAAGAGGGGGAGTTTGACAACCTTCCGGGAAAAGGCCAGCCCTTGCCTTTGGAAGACGACAGCCACATACCAGAGGACCTGCGCCTGGCTTACAAGATTCTTAAGAACGCCGATTGCCTGCCACCAGAGCTACAGCTCAAGAAAGAGATCCGGCAGATGGAAGACATGCTAGACGGCATCCCGGATGAAAAGGAAAAATACCGCCTGATCAAGAAAATAAACTTCAAGATCATGAAGCTCAACATGATGGGGAAAAAGTCCCCGCTGCTCGAGGAAACCGAGATCTACTATGGTAAACTGGTCAAGAAGTTGTCTGGATCTGAATAGATTATTACCCGCCTCTAATATTGGCTCTTGCCGACATTGGGTATCCCCGGTTCCTTTTACCATTGCCCCTGTTTTGCTTGACAACCTACCGACACAATTTCTATAAAGGAAACTGTAATTACCATTCAATAAGTCAATAGCTCATAGTAAGATACTAGTCATTTCAAATAGGCCGATCACCGGCGGGATTTCCCCATGGGTATTGTGGAGCGAAGGGAACGGGAGAAACAGATGAGACGGCAGCAGATCCTGGATGCTGCCAAAAACATGTTCTCTCAGAAGGGCTTCACAGGTGCCACCATAGAGAGCATAGCCAAGGATGCAGAACTCAGCCCAGCCACCCTGTACCTTTATTTCAAGAACAAGGACGAACTTTACGCCTCTTTAAACATGAAGATATTGGAGGTGCTCATCGAGGGTTTGGAAAAGGAGGCCTCGGCCCACGCCCTCAGGACCATAGCAGAAATATTCAGCAACCCTGGCCTTCAAGGTTTTAAGCGACGGGATGAGTAAAGCTGGGGCCGCGGGTGCCAGGGGCAACTAGATTTAGGGAAGATTAGAAAATATAGGGTTTTGGTAGCAGCAGGAGAGTACCGCTATGGACATGAAGCGCAATTATTATGAGGATGTGCAACTTTTCAGCTCTGGCGTTGTTGTTTTCTGGTTTTCCGTGATGATAGTGGGGCTGGCGCTCTATCCGTTCTTGTTCAAGAACTATTATGTTTATATGGCCAACTATATGGCTATAAATATAATAGTGGCCATAGGGTTAAATCTCCTGGTGGGGTATACAGGGCAAATCTCTCTCGGTCACGCGGGGTTTTTCGCCATAGGTGCCTATGGCACTGTTATCCTGATGGCAAAGGCCCACCTGCCATTCTTGGTGGCGTTACCCCTGGCCGGCCTTGGGGCAGCACTTTTAGGATTTCTGCTCGGCCTTCCTGCCCTCAGACTTGAAGGCCCTTACCTATCCATAGCCACTTTAGGCTTTGGCCTGACTGTTACCCAGGTGATTGGCCGCTTGTCGCTTTTCGGGGGCAGGCAGGGGCTTCATACACCGACTCTGTCCATCGGGCCATGGCATCTGAATAGCGACAGGGATTTCTACTACCTCCTTATCACCATAACGGTCCTGCTCAGCCTTGCAGCGAGGAATATAGTGAAGACCAGGGTGGGAAGGGCATTTATCGCAATAAGGGATGCGGATATAGCCGCAGAGTCCATGGGTGTAAATCTCTTGATCTACAAGACCCTGGCCTTTGCCCTCAGCGCCTTTTACACTGGTGTGGCGGGAGGCCTTTATGCCTTTGTCCTGAGGTTTATTGAACCAGAAATGTTTGGCCTTCTTATGTCCATCATCTTCTTGGCCATGGTGGTGGTGGGTGGCTTGGGCTCTATTTTGGGGTCCATAGCCGGGGCGTGCCTTTTGAGCTGGCTTGATCTTGAGTTGAGAAATATCCTGAGCATCCCGTATTTGGGAGGATGGCTAGAAGCACTTTCGAAAAGTTACTTTTCCATTACAGGGGTGTCAAATATCCAGTTCATTGTCTACGGACTGATAATGGTGTTGATAATGATCTTTGAACCACTTGGGATATACGGGTTCTGGATCCGGACCAAGGTATATTGGAAGACCTGGCCGTTCTAAGGACTTGGATGCCGATACCTGTAAATCACTAACCGCTAATTGAGGACATTAAGGGATGATTGATTTTTTTCAGATGATTGTTAGTGGGATCGCCGTGGGAAGCTCTTATGCACTTATGGGGCTGGCCATGGTGATCATCTACAAGACTTCGGAAGTGGTTAACTTTGCTCAGGGCGAGATGGCCTTGTTATCGGTATTTCTTACCTATATGGTGCTGGAGTATTACCATGTACCATATTTCCTGGCATTTCCAGGGGCCATTGCCTTTGCCTTGCTCCTGGGATGCTTCCTGGAATTCGCGGTACTGCGGAGGGCAAAGGATCCCAGCGTTTTGGGGATGATAATAATTACCATAGGGATGGAAATGATACTTATGGGGTTTGTCTCGTGGAAATTCGGGGCTGACCCTAAGACCATGCCTTTCCCCGTGTCTCCATATGACAGCGTGGTACTGGGTGATGTGATTGTAAGCACACTTGAATTAATTACATTTGTTTCGGCCCTGGTGGTAATGGCCATCCTTTTCCTGTTCCTCAGGTACTCCAAGTTGGGAGTAGCCATGAAGGCCACACAACAGAACCTGGTCGCTGCCCGCCTGATGGGTATCAGGACCAACAGGATCCTCATGATAACTTGGGGTATTTCCTCCATGGTGGGCTGTGTTGCCGGGCTTCTCATTGCACCTACTACCATGCAACCATATATGATGTGGGACCCAATGCTTAAGGGTTTTGCGGCCGCCGTGATGGGAGGCATGACCTCGTTGCCAGGATCGGTATTTGGGGCCTACATAATAGGCGTAATAGAAAACCTCTTTGGAGGATATGTCTCCATTGAGTTTAAGTCAGTAATTGCCTTTTTCATAATTGTTCTGGTCTTGTGCTTCAGGCCTAGCGGCCTTTTTGCCAGGCACTATGTGAAGAAGGTCTAAGAGGAACATGTAAAATCAAAGTAAGGAAAGGAGAGGAGATTATGAGAAAATTGTTGGTAGTGGTTTTGGCTTTGGCTATGGTTCTGGGGTTTTCATTGGTTGCAGGTGCCGAAGAGGGAGTCACAGATACTGAGATACATATTGCTCAATGGGGCCCTCAGACCGGTCCCGCGGCTCCTTGGGGTGCGGTGGCCCGTGGCACCGGTGTGTTGTTTAAGATGATCAATGAGCAGGGCGGTATCCACGGAAGAAAGATCGTGTACCACATGTTTGACGATGCCTACAATCCTGCTAAGACAAAGGCAGGGGTTAAAGAGCTACAGGAGAGCGTGGGCATATTTGCCTGGGCCTCAGGAGTAGGCACGGCCTGTGGCCTGTCGGTGAAGGACTACCTCATGGAACGCAAGGTACCCTGGGTGGGTCCTGCGGCAGGGTCCCTGCACTGGATTCAGCCACCGCAGAAGTACCTTTTTGCCGTATATCCACTGTACGTGATTGAGGCCAAGGCCCTCTGCAGGTATGCGGCTAAGAACCTGGGACTCAAAAGAATAGCTATAGCATACCAGAATGACGATTATGGCAAGAATGGGCTCAAGGGCGCCGAGAAAGAGCTGGCCAATTTAGGAATGAAATTAGTGGCAAAAGTACCGGTGGAGAAGTCCGACACTGACATGCGGCCCCATGTGATGCAGTTGCGGAAGGCTAAGGCAGATGCGGTGCTCTTGTGGGTGACCCCTGTACATGCAGTAAGAATAGTTGGGACAGGGCATGCAATGAGATTCAATCCCCAGTGGATGAGCACCAGCACCTGCTCTGATTTTCCGCTTATGTACAAGATTAGCAAGGGGCTTTGGAAGGGTGTTATAGTAGCCAATTTTGCCGAGCTGCCTGATTCCAAGTCCCCATTGATGCTGCAGTACAAAGAGGCTTTCAACAAGTTTGCCGCCAAGGGTGAACGCTGGGGGGTGTTCTTTTATGCTGGAATTGGGTTTGTCGAACCACTGGTGGAAGGATTGAAACGCTGTGGCAGAAACCTGACTGGGGAACGTTTTGTGAAGGAGATGGAGGGAATAAAGAATTTCAAAGGCATATTTGGAAGGATCAGTTACAAACCCTTTGATCCCAATGACCCAACATGCAGGCAAGGACAGAATGAGGTTTTCCTGAGCCAGTGCCTGGAAGGGGCCAAATCAAAGCAGTTAACTGACTGGATGGAAATACACTGGCGATAGAGGCGCTCAGTGGGGCGGGGGCATTGCGCCCCCGTTAACCTTATCAAAACCAAGTTGATCTTGGGGCGGACTGTTCCGTGACCCAAATAAATACTTTTTGAAAGCGTGAAACATGACCTTTTTCAAAGTTGAAGACCTATCCATATCCTTTGGGGGAATTGACGCACTGAAGGATATCAGCTTTGAGGTTGAGAAGGGAGAGATATATGCCATAATCGGCCCTAACGGAGCGGGTAAGACAACCCTGTTTAACTGCATTAATGGTATATACAAGCCTCAAAGGGGAAAGATATTTTTCAAGGGGCAAGAGATCCAGAGCAGAAAACCAGACCGCATAGCCAGGCTGGGGATTGCCAGGACCTTCCAGAACATAGAACTCTTCTCCCGCATGAGTACCATGGAGAACCTGATGCTGGGGCGGCATATCCGGATGAAGACGGGCTTATTCAGGGGTGCACTGCTCTTGGGAAAACGATCCTTTGCTGGAAGGGAAGAGATAGCCCATAGAGAGAAGGTAGAGGAAATCATAGATCTCCTGGATCTTCAATCAGTGAGGAACAAGATGGTTGGTGGCCTTCCCTATGGCACACAGAAACTGGTTGAACTGGGACGGGCCCTGGCCCTGGAGCCAGAGCTTCTGCTATTGGATGAGCCTTGTGCTGGGATGAACTCCGAAGAGAAACAGGATACCATATTCTGGATAAAGGATATACAGGATGAACTAGGCGTTACCATACTGCTTATAGAACATGACATGAAGATGGTGATGGATATCTCTAATCGTGTCCTTGCTATCAACTTCGGAAGCCCGATTATAGAGGGTACACCCGAAGAGGTGCAGCAACACCCCGAAGTCCTGAAGGCATACCTAGGTGAGGAAGAAAACATTGGCAGCGCTGCTTGAGATAAAAAACATAGAGACCTATTACGACCTTATTTATGCCTTAAGAGGCGTCTCCCTGTCGGTAAAGGAAGGGACAATAACCGCTATTTTGGGGAATAACGGTGCGGGTAAGTCCACAATCTTAAAAACGGTAATGGGACTTATTGAGGACCAACCAGATAAGGGCACCATAGAATTCATGGGCAGACGTATAGACGGCAAAGATACAGAGGTGATCGTCCGTATGGGCATCTCGTGCGTACCTGAGGGCAGAGAGGTCTTTGAAGAGCTCAGTGTTAAGGAAAATCTGCTCATGGGTGCTTACACCCGCAGGGACCGAAGGGGCATAAAGGATGACTTCGAGAGAATATATAATCATTTTCCAGTGCTAAAGACCAGGGAAGATCAATGGGCGGGAACCCTGTCAGGTGGGGAGCAACAAATGCTGGCCATAGGCAGGGGGCTTATGAGTCGGCCAAAGCTCTTGTTTCTGGACGAGCCGTCGCTGGGCCTTTCCCCAATATTGGTGAAGGAGATATTCCGGATCATACAAGACATCAACGGGGAAGGGGTCACTATTTTACTGGTAGAACAAAACGCACGTATGGCGCTTTCCATTTCAGATTATGGCCTGATACTGGAAAACGGGCGCTTTGTTATGAAGGGAAGCTCCTCGGAGTTGATGCAAGATAAGGACGTACAAGAATTTTATATGGGTGTTAGGTCTGAGGAATCAGTAAAAGGGTATCAGCGCTGGAAAAGAAAAAAGAGGTGGAGATAGGGTGATCGAGGCAAAGACAGTACCGCAGATTCTAAGGGAGACTGCTGCCAAGTATGGTGACCGGGTGGCCTTGCGAAAAAAGGAATATGGCCTATGGCACGATATTTCGTGGAACGAATATTACCGGCTTGCCTCCTGTGTGGGAGCTGCCTTGCTATCCATGGGGCTTCAGAAAGGTGACTGTGTCTCCATCATTGGTGACAACTGTCCAGAGTGGGTAATTATAGATATGGGTATACAGGCCGCTGGCGGTGTTTCAGTGGGGGTATACTCTACCAATGCCTGGCAACAGGTGGAGTACGTGGTGCAGGATTCGGAATCCAAGTTCTTTTTTGTGGAAAACGAGGAGCAGCTAGACAAGTGGCTTCACTTCCGAGACAATGCGCCACTTCTAAAAAAGGTTATAGTATGGGATTTGGAGGGCTTAAGGGACTTCAAGGACCCCATGGTCATGAGCTACCAGGAACTGGTAGAGATGGGGGAAGAGGCCTTGAAAAAACAACCAGCGATCATTGAGGAGAGTATAAACAAGATCGAGCCTGATGATCTCTCTGTATTGATTTACACCTCGGGCACCACAGGGCCGCCAAAGGGTGCCATGCTAACCCATAGGAACGTAACATGGATGGGGCAGACAATAGCCATAGATAACCCCCTTTTTGATACAGATGAGGTGATGTCCTTTCTGCCCTTATGCCATATCTTTGAAAGGCTATTTTCAGTTTTCGCCCACATAACCCATGGCTATACAGTCAATTTCATAGAAAGCCTGGATACAGTGACCGACAACATGATGGAGATATCGCCAACGGTTGGTTATGCAGTGCCCCGTATCTGGGAAAAGTATTACTCAGCAATCTACATAAGAATGTCTGATGCCACTTGGTTCAAGAGACTGGCCTTTGGCACGGCCCTCAAAATCGGCAAAAAGCGTGCTAGCCTTAAGATGACCTTCAAGAAGGTTCCACTCTACATGGAAGGCCTGTACCAATTGGCCTACTTTTGTGTCTTTAGAAAGTTAAAGGAACGGTTGGGCTTCGACCGGTTGAGGGTCGCCTATTCGGGTGCCGCTCCCATCTCACCAGATGTGCTGTTTTTCTTCCAGTCAATCGGGGTTAATCTAATTGAAGGATACGGCCAGACCGAAGGTACTGGTGTTACCTGTGTGTCTCGTATGGGTCGAGTCAAGTTCGGGACAGTGGGTCCGCCGATTACTGGCACTGAAGTCAGAATCGCAGAGGATGGCGAGATTCTTGTAAGATCTCCGGGCGTATTTAAGGGGTACTACAAGAACCCCAAGGCCACGGCCGAGGCCATAAGGGATGGTTGGCTATATTCAGGAGATGTGGGGGAGATAGACGAAAATGGTTTTCTCAAGATAACGGACAGGAAAAAGGACATAATCGTGACAGCCGGGGGGAAGAACATAACCCCCCAATACATAGAAAATAAACTCAAATTTAGCCCTTACATCAACGATGCAGTGGTGATAGGAGATGGGAGAAAATATCTCACATGCCTGATAATGATCGACGAAGACAATGTAGTTAAATACGCCCAGGACCATAAGGTCCAGTTTTCCACGTACAAGGACCTGACACAAGACCCTGAAATAATAAAATTGATAGGTGAAGAAGTGGATAAGGTCAACGAACAGTTGGCAAGGGTGGAGCAGATAAAGAAGTTCACCATTCTTCCAAAGAAACTCTATGAGGAAGACGGCGAAGTCACCCCCACCATGAAGGTAAAGAGAAAGTACGTGAATGAAGCGTTCAAAGACCTGATTGAAGCAATGTACTCAGGAAAAAGGTAGAAGTGCCTAACGGGCTTGGTTTATAAAGTCAAAGCCTCTCCGGATCCCCTTCTCATTGAGGTCAAAAAACTTTTCCTTGGCCTTAAGGGCAGCCTTCATCCCCTCGATCGTTTCTTTTAAGCTGAGCAGCCCGCTCTTGGCACACACTGCCCCTATCATCACCATATTGGCCGCACGCTCTGAACCCACTTCATTGGCAAGTTCGAGGGTGGGCACCTTCACCACCTCCACATCATCCCTCGGAGGCTCTTCGTTTACCAGGGATGAGTTTATAAAGACCAGCCCTTTTTCCACAACGGTGGGGCCGAACTTGTCAAGGGAAGGCAGGTTCATGGCCACAAGAATATCCGGTTGGGAGGCCACCGGTGAGGCAATCTTTCTGTCAGAGATGGTCACTGTGCAGTTGGCCGTGCCCCCCCGCATCTCTGCACCGTAAGCCGGAAAATAGGTAACATTCACTCCCTTTAGCATAGCGCCGTGGCTGAGCACATAACCCATCAGCAGTACGCCCTGTCCGCCAAATCCTGAAAAAATGGTTCTCGTAATCATGTATTAGTCCTCGTATCCCGTGGTATCCTTTATAACGCCCAAGGGATAGGTGTTAACCATTACTTTGTTAACCCACTCCCATGCCTGCTTGGGTGACATTTTCCAGTTAGTGGGGCATGGCGAGAGCAACTCCACGAGGGCAAAGCCAAGGTCATCAAGTTGGCACCGAAAGGCCTTTTTTATGGCCCTTTTGGCACTCCTTATTTGTTTTACACCTGAAAGGGAGCATCGCTCTATATACACCACTCCATCACATACGGCCAACATCCTTGATATATCTATGGGTTGGCCATGATATCTTGCATCCCTCCCCCCCGGGGTAGTGGTGGCCTCTTGGCCAAGGAGGGTGGTGGGAGCCATCTGCCCACCTGTCATTCCATAGATTGCATTGTTGATGAAAACGGTACTTATGCGCTCGCCCCTGTTGGCTGCATGTATGGTTTCTGCGGTACCAATGGCCGCCAGATCTCCATCACCCTGGTAAGTAAAGACGAACTTGTCCGGTACGGTCCTCTTTATGCCCGTGGCCAATGCCAGGGGCCTACCGTGTGGGGCCTCGATCATGTCGAAATTGAAATAGTTATACGCCAATACGGCGCACCCAACCGGGGGGACACCGATTGTCTTTTCCCTGAGCCCAAGCTCGTCTATGCACTCGGCAACCAGCCGGTGTGCAATGGAGTGCCCACAGCCGGGGCAATAATGGGTATAATTATCCTTTAGGGATTCCGGCCTTCCAAATACCTTTTCGTATTTCAATGCAGGTTCACCACTCATACTTCAATCCTCCGGCCGACCTTTCCGTCTCCGCTGTTAACGGAGCTCAAGAACCCGGCCACCTCTGCTGGGGTAGGAACAATACCGCCTGGGACACCATAAAAATAAATTTCGGCCCTGTCACCCACTGACATGATCACGTCTTCTAACATCTGGCCCGCGGAGAACTCAAAGACCGCTATCTTGGAAACATTTTCCGATAGACTTCGCAGTTGTTTGGTGGGGAAGGGCCAGAGGGTAATGGGCCTGAACAGCCCTATCTTGGGCCCCCTGCCGGCAAGTTCTTCAATAGCACTCTCGGCTATCCTGGCTGCCGTGCCGTATGCAACCACTACTATCTCGGCTCCATCGGTACCAACCGTATCCCAGCGTGTCTCGTTAGCGGTTATTTGCTCGTATTTTTCAAGTAGCTTGAGATTGTGCTGGTACATCAGATTTATGTCTAGGATCATTGAATAAATAGCCCTGGGTTCCCTTCCCTTACACCCGTCCAGGATATAATCCCGGCGAGGTAGGTCTTTAGGGTCTATGGGGTCAGGGAATACCACCGGCTCCATGGTCTGCCCCATCATGCCATCACCGAGTATCATTACAGGGGTTCGGTACTTGTCAGCGATGTCAAAGGCCAAGAAGGTCACCTCTGCCAGCTCCTGGCAACCTGATGGCGCAAGCACGGGCGTCCGATAATCGCCATGTCCGCCCCCCCTTGTGGCCTGGAAATAATCCGCTGCTGAAGGGGCAATATTCCCGAGACCGGGTCCGCCCCGCATGGTATTTGCGATTACTGCAGGGAGTTCCATGCCTGCAAGATAGGAAATACCTTCCTGTTTCAAGGATATTCCCGGTGAGGACGAAGAGGTCATGGCTCTGGCCCCCGCAGCAGTGGCACCTATTATCATGTTGATGGAGGCGATTTCACTCTCGCCCTGAATAAATGTGCCACCCACCTGGGGCAGACGGCCAGAGAGGTATTCCGGTAATTCGTTTTGCGGCGTAATGGGATATCCCGCATAAAAACGGCAACCCGCTAACACAGCTGCCTCTCCCAGCACATGGTTTCCCCTCATTAGAACTTTTTCACTTGGCACGATACACCTCTATTGCAACTTCCGGGCAGACCAGAGCACACATGGTGCATGCTGTGCAACCCTTTCCATCCTCAGAAATATCTTCCTTAGGACGGGCGGGATGATAGCCCTTGCGATTTAATTCCTGATCTACCTCGATAATATGAAATGGACACACCTCAATGCAAAGGTAGCAGCCCTTGCATCTTTCCCTATCTACAATGATCTTGCCTTTTTTCTTATTCTGCGCCATTTGGAAACTTCCATTTTTTTGTCTCTGTTCGTAATTGAGGGAGGCCGTAAAATATCCCCGCCAGGTAGATTTGTCAAGGGTTTTAAGATTCAAGAGAAAAATTCCAAAAATACTTTGAAAAAAATTTCACTTTTTTGCTATACTCGCCATCGCCTTAGCAGGAGTATTTATATCGCAACTATGATGGCTTGGGAGGGTAAGATACCCGTTTTAATTTGCATAACTAAAATGAATTAAGTTGCCTTAAGGGGAATAATTATGGAGTCAAAGAATGTCTTGGTAATAAACGGAAATGAACTGACATTTACACCTGGCGAGACCATCCTTCAGGTGGCCAAGAGAAATGGCATTGATATTCCAACCCTGTGCTACCTCAAGCGGGCTACACCCACTGGGGCATGCCGGATATGCCTGGTGGAGGTGGAAGGAGCCAGGAATTTGGTCGCATCATGCTCCACACCAGCAGCTCCTAACATGGTAATTAAGACTGATAGCCCTCGAGTGATAAATGCGAGAAGGCTCAATATCGAATTGCTCCTGGCAAGCGGGCACCATAACTGCTTGGCCCAGGAAATGGATGAAGATTCTTGGGCCGAATTTCAGCTCAAGGCTATGCAACCTGAGGCCCATAAGGACATATGCCCGGCCTATGGTGACTGCAGGCTGCAGGACCTAGCCATTCGCTATCAGGTGAGGGATGTCCGATTTCAGCCAAAGGAGATCAAATATCCCATTGAGGATGTCAACCCCTTTATAGTCAGGGACTTTTCACGGTGTATACTGTGTGGGCGATGCGTCCAGGCATGTAATGAGGTCCAGGTAAATAATGCCATAAGCTATGGATACAGAGGGGCGGATTCCAAGATCGTTGCAAAGGGTGACCTTCCTTTGAAGGACTCTGACTGCGTGTTTTGTGGGGAATGCGTTCAGGCCTGCCCCGTGGGAGCACTGGTCCCAAAGGAGGACTTGAACCTTCATAGGCTGAAGGGAACCCCTATAAAAAGAGTGCGCACCACCTGTTCCTATTGCGGTGTGGGCTGCCAGATATACCTCCATGTCCAGGACGGCAAGGTTATAAAGGTGACGGGGGTGGAAGATGTTGGCCCCAATTATGGAAGTCTCTGTGTAAAGGGCCGCTTTGGATATGAATTTATTAATCACGAGGAGAGACTCACCAGACCCCTTATTAAGGAAAATGGTGAGTTCAGGGAGGCCTCCTGGGACGAGGCCCTTGAGCATGTGGCCCAGAGGTTCAAAAAGGTCAGAGAGAAAAACGGATCAGATTCGATAGGGGTCTTTTGCAGCGCTAGGATGACGAACGAAGAGAATTATGTTGCCCAGAAGTTCACCAGGGCGGCGTTAGGGACCAACAACATAGATCACTGCGCGCGGCTCTGACACTCCTCAACAGTGGCAGGTCTTGCCGCAGCATTCGGAAGCGGGGCAATGACAAACCCCATTGAAGACATAGAAAAGGCCAATGTTATCCTGATCACCGGTTCCAATACCACTGAAAATCACCCCGTCTTATCTTCCTATGTGAAAAGGGCGGTGACCCTAAAAGGGGCAAAGCTGATAGTCGTAGACCCCAGGCGGATTCCAATAACCCGGTACGCTACGCTTTGGCTCCGGCCCAATCTGGGTACAGATGTGGCCTGGATTAACGGCCTAATGCACGTGATCATAAGAGAAGGCCTCTATGATGAGGATTATGTCAAGCAGAGGACAGTGGGTCTTGATGATCTCAAGAAGATTGTTGAGAAGTACACCCCTGATTACGTAGAGAAAATAACCGGCATACCCAAAGAAAGGCTTGAAAAGGCGGCAAGAATGTATGGAGGCGCCAAGGCCGCTTCTATTCTTTATGCAATGGGGATAACTCAGCATAGAACCGGCACGGATAATGTCAAATCGCTTGCAAACCTTGCCATGCTGTGTGGAAACGTGGGGATCGAGGGCGGTGGTGTAAACCCCCTAAGGGGACAAAACAATGTCCAGGGGGCATGTGACATGGGAGGACTTCCCAATGTTTACACGGGGTATCAAAAGGTTGTTGACCTAGCAGTACGCTCCCGTATGGCAAAGGCATGGGGTGTTAAGGAACTTCCCCAGGAACCCGGTCTTACCGTAACGGAGATGATGGAGGCGGCTTATGAGGGAAATATCAAGGCACTATATATCATGGGTGAGAACCCAATGGTATCTGATCCTAACTTGAACCACGCTCAAGAGGCCTTGAAGAAGGTGGACTTCCTTGTGGTGCAGGATATCTTCCTGACAGAAACTGCCAGGGAGGCGGACGTGGTTTTGCCTTCGGCATGTTTCGCAGAAAAGGATGGGACCTTTACCAATACGGAGAGGAAGGTCCAACGGGTGCGAAAGGCCCTTGACCCGCCAGGAGAGGCAAAGCAGGATTGGGAGATAATCTGCGAGCTTTCCACAAGACTGGGGTATCCCATGAAGTATGATGATCCCAAGGCCATCATGGAAGAGATAGCCGCAGTTACCCCGTCGTACTGTGGTATCACATATGAGAGAATTGAGTACGACGGGCTCCACTGGCCCTGTACCGGAACGGATCATCCCGGTACGCCGTGCCTGCATGTGGACCAATTTACCTGCGGGTTGGGGGTCTTCCATGCCATCGACTATATCCCCCCTGCAGAGCTGCCCGACGAGGAGTATCCGTTTTACCTCACCACTGGAAGAATACTTTTCCAGTATCACACGGGCACCATGACCATGAAGGTGGACGGCCTTAACCAGATTGCCCCTGAATGCTTTGTGGAAATTTCAAGAAAGGACGCCATGACCAAGAATATAGAGGATGGTGATCCATTGAGGGTGAGGTCTAGAAGGGGGGAGATTGTGGCCAAGGCCAAGATCTCTGAAAAGGCCGTGGACGGGACAATATTTATTCCGTTCCATTTTGCCTCGGCCGCTGCAAATAAACTTACCAACTCGGTGCTGGATCCAGTTGCCAAGATACCCGAGTACAAGGTATGCGCAGTCCAGATAGAAAAAGCCAGATCATAAGGAGTAGGACCTATGCTTACGGCTGCTGATTTGACCATGAAGAATCCAGATCTTACAAGCGAGATCATGGAAGAGGTTGACCGGGTTATTGATGAGAACAAGGGGAAACCCGGTTGCCTGATACCGGTATTGGAAGATTGCCAGCGGGCTGCGGGATATCTGCCGGTGGAGCTGCAGGAGTATATAAGCGATCGGCTAGATATTCCGGCAAGCACCATATATGGGGTCGTAACCTTTTATTCCTTTTTTTCAATGGTTCCCAAGGGAAGGCACGTTATAAAGGTATGCCTGGGAACTGCCTGTTACGTGAGGGGTACAAAAGCGATCATAAAAAGGCTAGAGGACGAATTTGGCCTGGAGGTGGGTCAGACCTCAGAGGACCGTCGTTTCTCCCTTGAAGCGGTTCGATGTCTGGGTGCCTGTGGCCTTGCGCCAGCGATGGTTATAGACGATGACACCCACGGGGGAGTGAACCCAAATAGGCTGGGAGAACTACTGGACAAGTACGAGTAGATGTTGCCTATTTGGTGTTATTTGGCAAGGCGGGCCCTGGTGATGGGATCCGCCCAATGTTTATACCCTTTTGTTTGAGGAGGAACGACGGATTTGAAACTCTCAGAGGTTAAAGAAATTTTGAAGGCCGAGGTAGTTGCGGGAGAAGAGCATCTGGGCAGGACAGTGGTAGCGGGCGTTGGAAGTGATTTGATGAGTGACCTCTTGACCGGACCCACTGCAGATGCTGTGTTGCTCACGGGCCTTAATAACGTCCAGGTGGTGAAGACGGCGGTGGTGGCTGGAATAGGGGCTGTAATCCTTGTAAGGGGCAAGAGGCCTGCACCAGACATGGTCAGACATGCCAAGGAACAACAACTCCCCCTCTTGACCACACCCTTTACCATGTTTTCTGCCTGTGGGCGGTTGTTTGAAAAGGGATTGAGAGGGGTTGAGAAAAAGGCAGTGGGCACAGGGGAAGTGAAAGAAGGTCTGGGTCGTTAGGGCCTCTGCCATAGTACGAGCAACAGGGGCCTGTGATCGGCGATAGGGTATGCAGAGTTTGACAAAGACGTTCCGGGTCCAGCCCAGGGATTTTGTCAAGGCTGGTGAGGCCTCCTTGAAGATCCAGAGATTGCTCAAGGACATCGGCTTTGATCCAACACTGATTCGGCGGGTGGCTGTTTGCGCCTATGAGTCTGAGATGAATGTGGTCATGTACGGGGGAGAAGGTAAGATTCTCCTGGAGGTGAGCGCGGAGAAAATCTCTGTTATTACCGACGATGACGGTCCTGGTATTGAGGATATAGAAAAGGCGCTGCAAGAAGGCTACTCGACCGCCCCGCCCGAGTATAGGGAAATGGGGTTCGGGGCAGGAATGGGACTGCCAAATATAAAGAAGAATGCTGACTTGTTTGAGATAAGGTCCGGGAAGGGTGACGGGACTACCCTTGTCATGTCTTTTGAGGTGAGGCAATGATTGAAAAGTTGCCCTCAGCCACCGAGCAACAGGTCAATTATGTAAGGATAGATGAGGACAAGTGTAATGGCTGTGTCCTGTGTATGAAGGTATGCCCCACTAAGGCCATAAGGGTGAGGGACAACCACAAGGCGGTTATAGTGGGCGTTTGTATTGATTGTGGGGAGTGTGTAAAGGTCTGCCCGAGGGGGGCCGTAGAGCCCATAATAAATCTCACAAGCGATTTTGAGGAAGCACCTTACAAGGTTGTGAGCCCATCAACAGCCATTTATGCCCAGTTCGGACCTGACGTTATGCCAAATGATGTATTACTTGCACTCAAAAAGATGGGCTTTGATTACGTACACGATCAATCCTATACCAGCGAGATGTTTAATGTAGCAATAGAGCTTTATGTGAAGGAAAACCACGAGCATGGTCATTCTCCTTGGCCCCTGATCTCACCGGTTTGCCCTGTGGTGGTTAGGCTCATAAGGTACCGATATCCTTCTTTATTGAAGCACCTACCTCCCCTTGCCACTCCCAGGGAGATAGTGGCCCGTGAGGCCAAGAAAAGGCTGTCCCAAAAACACGGATGTTCACAGGATGTCATCAAGGTGATCCATGTGACCCCATGTGCGGCGAAGATGATTTGCATAAGGGAGCCGTTCTTCCTTGAGCGATCATACCTGGATGCTGCAGTGGGGATATCCAGTATACATGAGGAGATAATAAGGAACCTCAAGGACCTGGAAGAGGACACAGTGCTGCATCATTCAGGAGGAATTGGCCTTGGCTGGGGGATGTCAGGGGGCGAGATAGCAGGCCTTCACATGAACTGCCTTGCCGTGTCAGGCCTTAGCGAGACCATAAAATACCTTGAGCAAATCGAGATGGGTCTGTTGACCGACATTGAGTATGTGGAGTTTAGGATGTGTACCGAGGGTTGCATTGGCGGCCCCCTGACCGTAGTAGATAAGTACAGGGCTAAACATCGCCTTCAAACATTGGTGAGGTTGTTTGGTGCGGAGAGGAGGGTAAAATACGAATATGTCAAGAATCTTTATGATAAAGGGTGGTTCTTGGCGGAAAGGGAAGTAGAGGGATTTCCATCAGAAAGGAGCGCCAGGGATATCAAGGCGGAGATAAGGAGACGGAATCAAATCGAAAAGATATTGGAACATCTGCCGAGGAAGGAATGCGGGCTGTGCGGTTCCCCTGATTGTGAGACATTTGCTGAGGATGTCGTGGATGGGAGATCCTCCCTTGATAAATGCGTATTTCTGGATGCAAAGGGCAAGGAAAAGGGGCTTCAATGAGGGTTAGGGATATCAAGGAGATGTTGGGTCTGGAGCTGGTGGCAGGCTCGAGTGGCCTGGATAGGATGGTTCAGGGCGGTTATTGCGGCGATTTGCTCAGCGATGTGATGGCCAACGCCCCACAGGGCGGGGTATGGTTAACAGTGCAGGCACACCAGAACATCGTGGCTGTGGCGGTCTTGAGGGAATTGGCCGCAATTATACTGGTTAATGGCTCTAAACCTGACCCCAAGACCATAGAAAAGGGGGAGCAGGAGGGTATACCTATACTTCTGACAAATCAAGGCTCCTATGAAGCGGCAGGGAGGTTATATATGGCAGGGATTGGGCAAACGAGGGATGAAGCGCTTTGATGTTGACCTTCATATTCACTCCTGTCTTTCCCCTTGTGCTGAAATGGATATGAGCCCTAAGCGCATTGTGGAGCGGGCCGCAGAAAAGGGTCTGGACATAATAGCAATAAGCGACCACAACTCGGCCGAGAACACGGGGACGGCCGTAAGGCTGGGGCGCATGAAGGGCATAGTGGTTTTTCCTGGCATGGAAGTAAATACCCGCGAGGAGGTGCATCTACTGGCCGTGTTCGAGCATGTTTACCAGGCCCTGGCCATGCAAGAAGAGATCTACCGCAGGCTGGAAGGGGAAAACGATCCTAGGGTCTTCGGGGAGCAGGTTGTGGCCAATATCCATGATGAGGTGGAGGGCTTCAACGAGCGATTGCTGATAGGGGCGGTTGACATGGGGGTCGAGGAGGTGGTTGATAAGGTCCATGAGCTTGGAGGGCTGTGTATGGCATCTCATGTGGATAGGCCCTCTTACAGCCTAATCAGTCAGCTTGGATTCATCCCACCGGGATTGGATCTGGACGGTATAGAGATTTCCACTCCTGATGCAAGAAGGTTTGTGCTGAATTATGTTGGTGAGGGGCCTCCACTCGTTTGTTTTTCTGATTCCCACAGGCTTGAGCAGATAGGGTCGCGCTTTTCAACCTTCATTCTAGAGCGACCCGTCTTCACAGAGCTGATAAGGGCGTTCAGGAAAGAAGGTGAGAGAAGGATTGAGTTTTAAATGAAGGAGTTGTCTCTTCATATTCTTGACGTAATGGAGAACTGTACAGAGGCCGGTGCAAAAAAGGTCTCCCTATGTATTGAGGAAGACAAAGGCGAAGGGAAGTTAAAGATAGTAATCGAGGATGACGGAAAGGGCATGAGCCCAGAAGAGCTTAATCGTGTGCTTGACCCCTTTTATACTACCCGTTCTACAAGGAGGGTGGGGTTGGGGTTGCCACTTTTCTTTGAGACCGCCAAGAGATGCGATGGCGACTTTAGGCTGGAATCCCAGCCTGGTAAGGGCACAAGGGTGGAGGCCTCATTTACAGTGGATCACATAGATTTACCTCCCATGGGTGACCTGGCTGGGACTATTACAGCATTCATAGTTGGGCACCCTGAGGTCGATCTAACTTACGTGTACAGGACAAATGGTGATGAGTTTGTGTTAGACACCGAAGAGGTCAAGGGGATCCTGGGTGTGGATGAATTGACAGATCCGGCCATAATAGAATTTTTGCGCGGAAAAATTAGAGAGGCAGTCATACAGATGCCTTGACATAATAAATGATCTTAATAGGAGGCACGACAATGGGAAAGCTCACCATTGAGGACCTAAAGAAAATAAAGGAAAAGACCCTTAGCCAAACGGCGCTGAGGGAAGGGGGAGCTACTGTCAAGATAATAGTCCACATGGGGACATGCGGGATTGCCGCAGGTGCCAGGGAGGTGATGGACGCCCTGCTGGAGGAACTGGCAGAAACAGATAGGAAAGATATCAGGGTTATTACCTCGGGCTGCATGGGAATGTGCAGCAGTGAACCCAATGTTACGGTGGAGATGCAAGGGCAGAAGCCTGTGGTGTATCAACACATGGATGCAAACAAGATGCGTCAGGTGTTCAGGAGGCATGTTCTCAAGGGTGAGGTGCAGACTGACTTTGCCTTAGCCCGGATGGACTGATATTGCCTTGTGCTGGGGAAAGAAGCCCTGTTGGTGAATTTTACCTTTGTGATTTGTTTTGAGGAGGCTAATAAATGAATACTTATAGAACTCACCTGATGATATGTGGTGGTACTGCCTGTCATGCTTCGGGAAGCGACAAGGTGAGAGAGGTGTTATTGGAAGAGCTGGAAAAGAAGGGCCTGAGCAAAGAGATAAAGGTTATTGAGACCGGTTGCAATGGATTTTGTGCTCAGGGCCCGGTGATGGTGGTTCAACCCGACGGGGTGTTTTACCAGAAGCTTACACCAGAGGACATCCCTGAGCTTGTAGAAGAGCATTTCCTGAAGGGCCGCCCTGTTAAAAGGCTATTTTATGTGGAGCCAGCCTCGGCCGAGACCATACCGATGCTGGATGAGATACCATTTTTCTCAAAGCAGAGGCTTATAGTTCTCAAGAACAGGGGGGTGCTGGATCCAGAAGTAATCGATGAGTACATCGCTAGAGATGGCTACATGGGTGCTGCAAAGGCACTTTTGGAGATGACCCCTGAGCAAATTATTGAAGAGCTGAAAAAATCCGGACTACGTGGCAGGGGCGGGGCAGGATTTCCAACGGGACTCAAGTGGGAGTTTGCCCGCAAGTCCCCTGGAGACATAAAATACGTCCTTTGTAACGCTGATGAGGGAGACCCAGGTGCCTTTATGGACAGAAGCG
>Ga0190359_1000935_pt1 | contig 19045 bp, 19 predicted proteins | sample 48721823_MG_FD_161269 | JGI IMG/M metagenome (GOLD analysis project Ga0190359, IMG submission 161269) | Hydrothermal vent microbial mat bacterial communities from Southern Trench, Guaymas Basin, Mexico - 4872-18-2-3_MG | ecosystem: Environmental > Aquatic > Marine > Hydrothermal vents >... | reverse complement strand
GTAAGAGTACGAGAACTATGATAGAGAATGCCCGGTAAATGATCGAAAAAACATTTCTTCTTTTTTGACTCTTTCTAAAGCATGCCCGCATACATCCTTTAAAAGCGAAAAGGTCAAAAAGTATGAATAGTAGAAAAGCCGCCAGGAATACCCCGGTTGAAAATGTTCTCATGCAGTGTGGTTATATGACCCGTAAAGTTTTTTCAGGAATCCAGCCGGAGTTGCCATCCGCCATTTTAATTTCGATCCAGTTTCCAATTTGATCTTCAATATGCACTTTTGTCCCTTCATGCAAAATGAACAGGTCGGTTCCGCCTTCGTCCGGTGTGCTTTTAGTCGTGATACTTGGTGCAAAGATAATAGCATATTGCGGATGTATGCGCCGGAGAAATTGTTTCCGGGCTGAGGTGAATGAGAATAGTGCTATAATAAAGAACATTACGGTGCCTGTGAAGAAAATCTTTCTGAAACGATATGATCTGTTTTGGAGCAGAAACATCAGGGAAATCATAAAGAGTAAGAATGCGGCGATACTGATCCATGACCAGCCTTTTTCATCGAGTAAACCGGTCAATGAACGATACCATCTTGAGATGAAAAACTGTGGGAGAGTCTCAATCTTATCAGTGGTCAGTTGGTTGGCAAGAGAGAGATTAAACCGGATATCCTCATCGTTGGGTTTTAAAACCAGTGCTTTCTCGTAATAAAGAATGGCCGACGGGATTTTATTCAACTTATAGTATGCGTTACCCATATTATAGTAAAGTTCGGCAGATTCATATCCTGACTGAAGAATCTGTTGGTAACTTTCAAGGGCATGCTGGTAATCTTCATTCAGGTAATATTGATTCGCCTGCTGAAAATGATGAGTTGATTCATCCGTCTGTCCGGATATACTGACGAGGCAGGCTGACATTAAAAATATGGTTATAAAGAAAGCCTTCATTTTGTTTTATTCATCAAGCGATCTATTTGTGATAATATCTTATTTGTCTGATTAATAAGGTTGTTGTAATCAGCCTTTTTCAGTCCGGGTGCATATTGGTAAAATTGACACTCTTCAATCAGACTGATTAACCGATTGACTTCATCTTCATTTATTCCGCTTTCGGTCAGTTGGTTTTTTACACTCTCTGGTTCAAGTACAGAGAAATCAAGGTTCAGTTTATCACCGAGATATTTCCAGATGATTTTAAGTAATGATTCGGGCAAGTGCTCTTCGTCTCCTTTTTTCATCCGGGCATGCAGCCTGGAGAGTTGACGGTGTGCGATTATAAAGGCTTTTCTGAATTTTAATCCTTCTGTATCAGCCATTCTGCGGGCTTTGATGCGTCGTGCAACGAATAATAATATCCAGATTAACAGGATTGAAAGATAGAGTCCTTTAAAAAGTGCTGATCCGTAGAAAGTTTTTCCAATGGTATTAAAACGGGAAGAATCGTTTTTTATAAAACGTATATCCTTACCAAGCAGCCGAATATCTTCTTTTCCCAGGTTACCTGAGACTACGGTTGAATTTTCGTCTTTCCCTTTTGCCACCGTAATTTTACAGGCCGGAAGCGTGCGGTTTATATACTTACCTGATTCAGGGTTGAAATAGGTAAATTTCCAGGAGGGTATACGGTATTCACCCGGATGTCTTGGAATTATCAGGTATTCAAAAGTTTTGCTTCCGGAGATTCCCTGAAGAGAAGCATTTGTATTATTAGTTGTTTTCGGGTCATATACTTCAAAATCTGCCGGAAAGTCAATTGGGGGGAGGTCTATCAGCTTCAGGTTTCCTTTACCTTTTACGATAACTTTATAGGTAATTGCATCATTGGTCTTTACCTGCATGTGATCAACGGTTGTGGTTACGAACAGTTGACCGACAGCACCATTAAAGTTTTGAGATGCAGGAGGCAGTGGTTTTACTTCTACTTTAACTTCAGGGCTTTTAATTCTTTTAATAGTAGTTCTGGTAGTGCCAAAGAAATCGTTATTGAAAAAATCGTCAAAGAACGAACCGGGCCGTTGCCTGGGAAGATTGATATAGCATTCAAGCTCGAAGGGTTCAATAGTCAGGGTTCCGGTTTGCTGGGGAACCAGAACGGTTTGTTTGATGGTTCCCACGTTGTAAATAACTCCGTTGACGTTTTCACGATGTAAGGAGACTTGATCCGGAGTAGGAATTTCCTGCGTCCAGAAACCACTGTATGAAGGCATTTTGATATCGCCGAACCGGGCCAGGTTTACCTGGGAATAGATTTTTATAGTGGCGATGATCTGTTCTCCTTTAAATACATTTTTTTTATCCAGTTCAACCCGGGCAAAAAGGCTTTTGTTTGCTATCTGCCTGCCAGATGTACCTGGATTATTTTGGCCGGCAGAACGATTGGTGTGCTGATTGGTTGCCTGTGATTTAACCACTTCAATTTTCAGGCTGTTTGAATGGTATGTTTTACCTTTTATTCGGATCTCTGCCGGGGCAATGGTAAAAACGCCGACCTGAGTAGCTTGCAGGGTGTAATTATATACGTAGGAAGAGGACTGGGATATCTTGCCGTTGATGATCTGGGTACTCATATTGGTTGAGAGCATCGGACCATTAAATTGAAAGTGGTCAATACGCGGACCGTTAAACTGATCCGGTTTTTGATTTACACTATAGGAGATCCTGAATACCTCTCCCAGGTTAACTGCACTTGGAGCGGATGCGACAAAGCTGACCTGGTTTTGTGCGTACAATTGATTGGCGTTGATCGAAACGGCAATCAATGTAAAGAGCAATATATAACGTAAGTTGTTCACAAAAACTACTATGTATTTGACTACCAATCTTTAAGCGTTCGTACCCGGTTGGCTTTTGCTTTTTCTTTTTTAACTTTTTCCTGCACTTTTTTTTCATCGTTGGCCAGTGCTGCCAGTAATCTCATGGCATCCCGGGGAGATATCTTTATGGCTTTTTGTGGCTTCCGGTTTTGATTATTGGGTTGTTTCTGATTGTTCTGCTGCTGTTGTTGTTGGTTTTGTTTTTGATTCTGTTGCTTATCCTGATTTTTTTTCTGATCCTGGTTCTTATTTTGTTGTTTTTGCTTTTGTTTCTGTTGCTTTTGTTTTTTCAGCAGATAGCGGGCATAGGCCAGATTGTATTTGGTATCCATATCATCGGGCTTTTGCCGGAGTGCGTTTTTATATGCTTCAATGCTTTCCCTGATTTGACCGGCTTGCAGCAGGCTGTTACCCAGGTTGTGGTAGGCTTTTGCCGCATCATCCGGAGAGTGGTGCATTTGGGCAATGGCATCAAATTGATTACCGGCATCTTTGTAATTTTTTTGACGGTATAGTGCATCGCCAAGATTAAAACCGGCTATATTTTTAAGTTGTTTATCATTTAGCGCTTTGCGGTATGCGATTTCAGCCTGGTCATATTTTTCATTTTTATACTGGCGGTTTCCTTCCCGGATACTTTTCCGGGTTTGTTGACCCGGTGCAATTGTGAATGCCTGGATCAACAGTACAATTATTATCCAACGCGTCATGATGTCAGTTCCTGTTCATTTGATGGTTCGAAAAATTTTGCCAGATGCCGGTTTTTACGGTTAAGTACAGTTACATCCAGGAGGATCAAGAAGAGTGCCAAACCTGCGAAGTAGGGGAATTGTTCATCATATTCGGCATATACCTGAGCCTTGATCTCCTGTTTCTCCAGTTTATTCATCTCATCAATGATAGTTTTCAACCCGGTTCTTGCATTATTTGCTCTTACGTATATACCACCGGTTTCGGCAGCTATTTGCCGAAGCAGTTGTTCATTTAGTTTGGATATGATCACGTTGCCTTCATGATCGGTTCGGTAATTCCTTTGTCCACCCGGCAAAACAACCGGGATAGGAACTCCTTTCGGAGAGCCCATTCCGATGGTATGTACTTTCACACCCTGTTCTGCAGCAGAAGCGGCAGCCTGAATGGCTCCCTCCTCGTGATTCTCTCCGTCGGTAATGACAATGATGGTGCGGCTTTTATCCGATTCAGGACTAAAAGATCGAAGAGCCAGGCGGATGGCGCTACCGATTGAAGTGCCTTGTCTGGGGACAATATCGGTATTTACGGATGCAAGAAAAAGTTTGGCTGCATTATAATCGGTAGTAATCGGCAGTTGAATATAAGCATCACCGGCAAAAACGATCAGTCCTATTTTATCATTTTCAAGTCGATCAATTAAACGACTGATGGCCAGTTTGGCATTTTCAAGCCGGTTGGGTTGAATATCTTCGGCCATCATGGAATTCGAAACATCCAATGCAATCATAATTTCGATCCCTTTTCGCTTTACTTCTGTAAGTTTTGAACCAAATTGCGGGCGTGCCAGGGCAATCACAGCTGAAGCTATGGCCAGGAGCATAAGGATTGTTTTCAGGTGAAATCTGAAGTTGGAAGCTCCCGGCATGAGTCGTGTGATCAAAGAGAAGTCTCCCCAGTTTTTCATCCGTTTCAGGTAACGGTAATGTATCCATAACATTACAAAATAGATAACCGGCAAAGCCAGTAACAGCAGTAAATATTTTTCATCTTCAAAACGAAAAGCTCTGCTCATGGTCAGGGATTTTGTTTAAAAACTGTACCGGTTAATAGAAGAAACAAGAACAATGCAATCAGGGCTATTGCCAGAAAAGGTTGATATTCTTCGCTTTTACGACTGATCTCTTTTACTTCGATTTTTGATTTCTCCAGTTGGTCAATCTTTTGATATATTTCTTTAAGTTTTTGATTATTAGTTGCTCTGAAGTATTGGCCGTCCGTACGTTGTGAGATTTGTTGTAATACAGCTTCGTCAATTTTCACATCAATATTCTGATATTGACGCCCATAAGGTGTCTGAAAGGGGTAGGGCGCTTTGCCAATAGTTCCTACTCCGATGGTGTACACCCGGATCCCGAATGTTCTGGCAATTTCAGCGGCTGTTAATGGGGATATTTCACCGCGGTTATTTACTCCGTCAGTCAGTAGTATTACCACTTTGCTTTTGGCGTCTGAATCTTTTAATCTGTTCACTGCGTTTGCCAGTCCCAACCCGATGGCGGTGCCATCTTCAATCATCCCGCTTTTAATGTCTTTAAAGAGATTTAACAAAACGGCATGATCAGTAGTCAACGGACACTGGGTAAAAGATTCGCCGCTGAAAACAACCAAACCGATACGGTCATTAGGCCTTCCTGAAATAAATTCCATTGCAACCGATTTTGCAGCTTCTAACCGATTGGGTTTGAAATCTTCAGCGAGCATGCTGCTTGAGATGTCCATGGCCAGGATGATGTCAATACCCTTGGTAGTGACATTCTCCCAGCGACTGGTGGATTGGGGCCGGGCCAGAACAATAATTAAGAAAACGATTCCCAGAAGGCGAAAAACAAAAGGCAGATGACGAAGTCTGACCCTCCACCCGGGAGCAGATTTTTCAAAAAGTCTCAGGCTGCTGATTTTCAGAGATGCCCTGGTACGGTTATTTCGCCAGATATACACGGCGATCAATACCGGCACCAGGATCAACAGCCAAAAGAATTCAGGATATGCAAAATTATAATTATTCATCTTTTCCCTCTGAATTTATTGATACCCTGTGCTCTGTCTCATTGTCATCAACTTGATTTTGCTCTTTTTCTGCATCGTCTTCGCGTAGATTAATCTTTTTTTTCGTATGAAGCACAAAATCATAAGCCCATTTCAGAATTTCTTCATGATCGGCGGGTTCTGGTTTCCATTTGGCAAATTTAACCATATCAGCCTGTTGCAGATGTTGCTGCATCTGATCAATCCATTCTGTGGAAAATGGCATCCTCTTTCTGAGATCAAGAATGATCTCAAATGTGGTTTTTTCCATTGCGGGAACGGAGAACCGCAATTCGAGATAACGGCGAAGAATATCTGTTAATCTGCTGTAGTACAATTTGATCTTCTCCTTTTGCCATAATTTCTCTTCAGCAAGTTTGTCTAATTCCTGAAGTGCCCAAACGTGGGCCGGCATGGCAGGCGGAATGAATTTTTTTTCCGGTTCAGGAGCAGTTTTTCTTTTATTTCGCATATACAGAAACAGGGCAATTCCAAGTCCGATCAGAAACACAATCAGCAGGTAGGGCCATAGGTCACGAAAACCAAATGGTATATCGTAAGGCATTTTTATATCCGTGATCCCTTTGGTTGTATCCACTTTAATGTCAAACACATTGAGAGGTAATGCATTGCTCTTTAAAGAATCGTGAGTTACCGGATCAAAATAGCGGAAGGAGGGAATCACAAAGAAACCGGTATCGAAAACAGTAACCAGAATACGCTGACGGATCTTTAAAGTCTGGTTCTTATGGTAGAAAGTATCGGCCGGGGAGACTTTTAACACTTCAATTTTTCCGGCAATGGAGTCGGCAATCCGGGGAGGAACCAGATGCTTGTTTTCAGGTTGTTCAAGGTTTAGCCATATATTGACCTGATCTCCGATCAAAATACTGGTTGTGTCAATCTCAGCCCGGATATGAACCTTGCTCTCCTGGGCAAATAAGTGATTTTGAACAAGTATTACAGTGATTAAGAACAGAAAGAAATCATATGGGAATGCACTACGCTTCATTTTCCTCCTCTTGATTTAAACAATTTGACCAACGGAATCACATAATCAGAATCGGTTGTGAGTGTAATGAAATCCACCCCTGATTTGGAAAACAGTTCTTTAAGTTGTGTTTGTCTCTGTAGCCACCATTGGGTCAGTCCTTCCCTGACTGCATGCCGGTTGGTATCGATCCAACGGGTTTTACCGGTTTCGGGATCAGTTAATTGTACAAGGCCCACATCCGGTATTTGATTCTCTCCCGGGTCAGCGACCTGGATGGCTACTACGTCATGTTTCCGGTTTGCCAGCCTGAAAGCATCTTTCATAGAGTCCGTATCCTGTTCATGAGGTACCAGATAGTCGGAAATGACAAATACCGTGGCTCTCTTTTTTATAATATGATTCAGATATTTAATGGCTTCAGGGATATTAGTGCCTGTATTTTCAGCTTTAAAATCCAGGATTTCCAGGATAATTCTCATGATATGTTTTTTCCCTTTTTTAGGAGGAATAAATCTTTCAATTTTATCGGAAAAGAGAATCACGCCGGTTTTGTCATTATTTTGTAATGCCGAAAAAGCCAGTACAGCTGCCAGCTCCGTCATTAATTCACGTTTATAGCGGTATGTGCCAAAATCATTCGATCCACTCACATCCACCAGAAGCATGACGGTTAATTCACGTTCTTCTTCAAATACTTTAACAAACGGTTTGTTAAAACGGGCAGTTACATTCCAGTCGATATTACGGATGGCATCCCCATATTGATATTCTCTAACTTCTGAGAAGGTCATTCCATGGCCTTTGAAGGCACTGTGGTATTGACCGGCAAATACCTGCCTGGATAATCCACGTGTCCGGATCTCAATTTTCCTGATCTTCTTTATGAGTTCCGTAGCAATCATACAAACTGCATTATGGTACTTCCACCTGGTTCAGGATAGTGGTAATGATGTGATCAGTAGTGATTTCTTCAGCTTCAGCTTCATACGTCAGTCCGATGCGGTGCCTTAACACATCATGGCAAACTGCACGAACATCCTCGGGGATCACATATCCCCTTTGTTTAATAAATGCAAAAGCTTTTGCGGCAATTGCCATGGCAATACTGGCCCGCGGACTACCTCCGAAAGAGATAAACCGGTTATAATCACGGATGTTGAATGCTTCAGGATCCCTGGATGCAAATACCAGATCTACAATATACTTTTCAATCTTTTCATCCATATATACCTCTTTAACCACTTCACGGGCTTTCAGAATTTGCTGAGGTTGGACTACTTTCTCAGCTTTTGGAAATTCTTTTGCCAGATTCTGCCGGATGATCAGCTTTTCCTCTTCTTTATTAGGATAACCGATCACTACTTTCAGCATGAAACGGTCGACCTGTGCTTCGGGAAGCGGGTAAGTCCCTTCTTGTTCGATAGGATTCTGTGTGGCCAGTACCATAAAAGGTTCTTCCAGTTGATGGCTTTCAGTTCCGATGGTTACCTGGCGTTCCTGCATGGCTTCAAGCAATGCGCTTTGAACCTTTGCAGGGGCCCTGTTGATTTCATCGGCAAGGATGAAATGATTGAAGATCGGACCTTCTCTTACAACAAATTCTTCAGATTTCTGACTGTATATCAGTGTCCCGATCAGGTCGGCGGGAAGCAGGTCGGGTGTAAACTGTATGCGGCTGAAGCCTGCATCTATTGAGTCAGCCAGAGTCTTAATAGCCAATGTTTTAGCTAAACCCGGTACCCCTTCTAATAACAGATGGCCATTAGAAAGGAGCGCGATCAATAACCGGTCAATCAGGTTCTTCTGACCTACAATGACCTTGTTCATCTCGGTGGTTATCTGCTGAATAAAGCCGCTTTCGAACCGGATCTTTTCATTGATCTCTTTAATGTCTAATGTATTATTCATCATTGTCATTGCTAAAATTCCGCGACGAAGGTAAGGTAATCGACTATTAATTATTTTTTATTTTTGTTAACGTATGTTAAGTGCTGATACTTTAGATTTTCGTTATTTCATTGAACTCTCTTTTAATGGTACCTCCTTTCATGGCTGGCAGATTCAGCCCGGAGTAGAGACGGTACAGGGTAAACTCAATGATGTGTTTTCTACTTTACTGAATCAAACAATAGACATAACAGGTTGCGGGCGAACGGATTCGGGAGTTCATGCTGCTCATTTTATGGCCCATCTGGATGTTGCTGAGGAACTGCCTGATATTACCCGGTTGCTATATCGTGTGAACCGCTTTTTAGGTTCTGATATTGCCATACAAAGGATTTTCAAAGTAGAAAAAGAGGCTCATGCAAGGTATAGTGCCACAACGAGGGTTTATCATTATGTTATTTCCAATAGAAAACAGCCTTTCTTTCGTCAGTTTTCATGGTCGTATGATCGTCAACTTGATGTTGTGCTAATGAATCAGGGGGCAAAGTTTTTAATCGGCACACTGGATTTCAGCAGTTTTGCCAAGCTTCATTCGGATACCAAAAACATGATTTGTACGGTTACGGGAGCCGGATGGAAAGTATTACCGGGATTTCTGGTTTTTAGAATCAGTGCCAATCGTTTCCTGCGTAATATGGTTCGGTCGATTGTGGGGACTTTGGTTGACGTGGGGTTAGGAAAGATAAGGCCGGAAGAAGTAAAAGCAATTCTTCAGGCATGTGACCGGAGCAAATCAGGTGTTTCAGTTCCGGCTGAAGGATTGTTTCTGACACATGTAAATTATCCGCATGAGATTGCCCTGACACAACCAGCTTCTCCATTTCAGGGGCTTTCATTCTGGTAAAATGATCTCTTTAGTGGTTCCAAATGTGCCATGAAGCTTCAGCCTGACGGATCAGCATCTCTTTACCGTTTTTCACTTTTGCACCCATTTGGGCTCCCTTTTTCATAAAGGTGGTCACGGCAGGATTGTACACCAGGTCAAAAAGGTAATGATCAGAAGTTAGCCTGTTAAAAGGAAGTTCAAGAACCTGATCGCCTGAAGGATACATGCCAACCGGCGTGCAATTGACCCAAAGTCGTGATATGGTGGCAACTGATTGATTTATATTCGTATATGAAAGCTGGCCCGGTTGGGGTGAACGCGAGACCATTTGATAAGATATGCCTATACCAGAGAGCACAAACCCGATAGCTTGTGCAGATCCTCCTGTTCCAAAAATTAAAGCATTTTTAATTTTCGGATCAAGCCAGTTCATCAGGCTTTCTCTGAAACCTATGTAGTCAGTGTTATATCCGGACAGGATGATTTTTCCGGATTGCCGACTCACGGCGACCGTATTAACAGCACCGATAGCGGGCACCGGATCTGCAAGATTATCCAGATATGGAAGAATTTTTTGCTTGAAAGGGATAGTCACGTTAAAACCCACGAGATCGGGATGCCGGACAAATAATTCGGTGAGGTGATCCAGTGAAGGCAATGCAAAATTGCGGTGCGACCAGTCCGTAAGATGCTCCTTTTCGAATTTACGGGTAAAGTAATCATTAGAAAATGAGTGTCCCAGGGGATTCCCGATCAGGCCGATCAGTTTCATGAATGCTGACTCTTTTTGCTGTTACTTTCCAACAGGATAATAATCACAGCGCCCGATATGATGCATAATAAAGAAAATAACAGATTAATGTCGGGATGAGGCAGCCAGAAATGGTAAGATTCCGGTATGGTTTTACCGCTATGAGAAAGGAGCAAAGCTCCGGTTTCGGTTGTCCGGTAAATAATTTCTTTCCAGGGCCATAGGATAAGCAGGGATCCAAACATAAAACCGCTTAATAACCCTAATGTCAGGTCGTGGAATTTTTTAAAGAGCCAGGAGAGGAAATGGGCAAATGCCAGTAGTCCGATGAGTCCGCCAACGCCTACCGGAATCAGGATAGAGAGGTTAATATCAGACACCGCACGGATCATCACCAATTCATAATTACCCATGAGCAGCAGAATAAATGACCCCGACAGTCCGGGAAGGATCATGCTGCATACTGCAATAACTCCGCAAAGAAAGAGGTACCAGATTGAACTGTTTTCAGATGCGGGATGCAGCAAAGCTATTGCTACGGCTATGGCTGTACCCAGAATAAAGATAAAACCGGTCGAAACAGTCCACTGTTTTATTCTTTTAGCAACAAACCAGACTGAAGCGAGGATCAGACCAAAAAAGAATGACCAAACCAGTATGGGTTGATGAATAAAAAAGTATTGAAGCAATTTGGCAAGACTAAAGATACTCAGTACAATGCCGGTAAAGAGAGGGAAAAGAAACCGGATGTTGATCCATTCGCCCAGCTCTTTCCATTTCCCCGTAAAAAGCAATCGAAATGCTTTGGCATCAAATGTTTTCAGGGTATGGATCAATGGTTCAAACACGCCGGTGATGAGTGCTATGGTACCTCCTGATACACCGGGTATTACATTAGCCGCTCCAATACCGGCTCCTTTCAGGAAGAGTGAGAACCAGGTCCTGATATGCTTCATAATTATTAATCGGTTAGATGAACTCCTGGTGTTCGGTTCGAAGAAGATCGTTAATGGTTTTTACAGGATTAAATGTAGTCAGGGGGACTTCAATAAACAGGGTAATCCAATTGGCCATTGAACCATTCCATAATCCGGGATGTTCCTGGGCCTTGATGACTTTCCCGTCTAAAGATTTTTCGGTTATGATGCCGCTCTTCGGATCTGCAAATTCTTTCAGATTAAACTTATTCCCTTTATAATCCATGATTGAACAGACGATATCAACCGGGTTGAAATGTGTTGCTCTGGATACGATCTCGGCTTGTTCTTCATTTTCCAGGTCTATTTGGGCAGATTCTACAATTTGAAGTGATTGGGAACCGTCAGGATGACTGATCCAATATGGACCTCCGCCAGGTTCTCCTTCATTCTCCACCATACCGCATACGCGAATAGGACGATTGAGTGTTTTACGGATAAACTCAATCTTTTCTTCTTTTTTCCATTGTTTGCTTGCTTCAGGTGGTACGATAAATAATTTATGCTCGATAAATGACCAGATATGATCCACAACTTTCTTGGAAGGGGCGGCAGGATGGTCTAATCCGCTAAGAATCGAGAAAATCTGATCCTGCAGGTGGATCAGATACCCCGAGAGTGCCTGCTTATAAATATAGGTGTCTTCTTTAAGGCGGTCATGGCAAACATTGTCAATATTCTTGATAATAATCAGATCACCTTCCAAAGCCTGGAGATTCGGTAAGAGGGATCCATGTCCGCCGGGTCTGAAAACCAGCTTGCCTTCTTCATCCCTGACAGGTTGATTCTCAGCATCCACGGCAATGATGTCGGAGGAGGGATCCTGATAACTGAAAGTTACGTGGTAATTGATGTGGTATTTTTCTTTAAGTGCCGGGAGTATTTTTTTAAGTAGTCCGGCAAGCTGCTTGTGATGTTCGGGCAGAATGGTAAAGTGAATATGACATTGATTACCGGCACTTCTTGCATAAAAAGGGCCTTCACATAAATGTTCCTCAAATGCAGTACGTGTGGTTTCGCCGTACTTATGAAAAGGAATCATGGCCTTTGGCAGATGACCATAGGCCAATCCTTTATCTGTAAGCAGGGCGTTAAGAATTCTTTCATAACGATTCTCAGCTATAATCGTTTCATAGTCATAGCCACGTTCTTCGAGGTTGTCCAGCAAATCTTCAAAAAAGGGAAACAGTTCAAGATGTTCGAAGAAATAATACACCGAATCGGGACCTTTATCCTGAAGCATTTGGAGTTGATCTTCAGAAGTGGCTCTGTACGTATGGCGGAACTCATAGAGTTGTTTAAAAAGCCTGGATGCTGCTCCTGATGCCGGAACAAATTTAATAATCCGATGTTCTCCGGCGTACTCCTGGAACAGATGCATCATCTCTTCAATTCGTTTGGATGATAATTGAATCAGACCTTTTTTAACAGTGGCGGGAGCTGTTAATTGTATAGGAGCAAACCCCTGTTTGTAGTAATCCAACTGCTGTTTAACCGTTTCAGGCCGGATAGCTTTTGACTCCAGGAGTTTAAGATCTTCGGGTGTAAATAATTGATCCATGAGACAAGGTTTAGTATTGGTTTAAAGTAGCAGATTCACAGTTATTTAAGTAGCATTACCAGTTAGAAGAGGAGGTGTAAGTTAAGGAATTAAAATTATTTATGGAGTTGCGCAGTGATTTTTTGCAGCCAATAGGCATCGGTTTCATCGAAAGTATCCGGTTTGTTGCTGTCAATGTCAAGTACCCCGTATATGGTTTGATCCGGTTTAAACAGGGGAATGGCTATTTCGGATTTAGAACGGGAATCACAGGTGATATGACCCGGGTATAAAGTGACATCCGGTACAATAACCGGAGCACGCTGGTTGATGGCATTCCAACATACTCCCTGATCTTTAGGTAATTCCATGCAGGCAACCGGACCTTGATATAATGAAACGATCAGTCGGTCGTGGTGTAGAGCATAAACGCCGGTCCAGAAGAAACCCTCCATTTTGTAATGTAAAATTGCACACATAGTAGCCATTCTGGCTTGCAGGTCATTTGATTTACACTGAAGCTCCCCGATCTGTTGGTAAAGCCTCTTGTATCTACCCTGTTTCTTACTGGTTTCCATTTTGAGTTTTAAATGTAACCAAATTATAAAAAAAGAAATATATCAATAAACAATAAATTTATTTTGATAAACGATAAATAATTATTATATTTGTATCAAAATTGAATATATGAAGCACTATCGTGATCAATTATCGCACAAGATTTCAGGTCAGTTTAATCGTGGCCTGTTCTTGTCATTTGCCGGTGTTCTGATCATTATTTTATATACAGTAAGTTTGATGGTCGAGAAGCTCCGGTTTTAGGAAGGCAACTTTAACACACTATATTTTCGGCGGATAGCCGGATCTTAAATTATGCCGATTTTAACCAAACTTGAAGTAGTGATGGCTGACCGGAGGGTAAGTCTCACTGAATTGTCGAATAAGGTTGGGATTACCCTGGCTAATCTTTCCAATATAAAGCGGGGGAAAGTCAGGGCAATTCGTTTTTCAACCTTAAATGCATTATGTGAGCACCTCCGTTGCCAGCCTGCAGATTTACTGGAATATACTCCGGGCGGTTGGATAAAAGGGGGAGAACTGGATTTGATCGGTATTTTAAAAAACAAGCATTTGTCAGGTCCAGAAAAAAAGCAGCACAATTCCTCCCACAGCGATTAGTGCACCCATTACATCTTTCCATTTGATTTTTTCGTGAAACAGTACGGCTGCCGGTGCAATAATTAGCACGGGAACCATGGCCATAAAGGTACTGGCGATAGCTGTAGAAGTGTATTTTATTGCCAAAAGGGAGAACGATACGCCCAGAAAAGGGCCAAAAAATGATCCGATGGCAATAAGTTTAAAACTTGACCAGTGACGAACAGCTGAGAGGAGTTTATCCCATTTGTTTAACAGGGTAAAAAGTATAAGGTATCCGCAGACACCGGCAATTACACGAACCTGGGATGCCGAGAAAGGATCAGCCTGTTGCATTCCGTATTTGCTGAATACCAGTCCGATTGCCTGACCTACGGCGCCGCCGATCCCGTATAATATACCTTTCATAGAATAATGCAGGCGAAATATTTTACCGGATCGGTATAAAATCACCATTACTATACCAGCCAGAGTAGTAAGCATTCCGGCACCCTGCTTGATACTCAGGTATTCATTGATGATCAGAAATCCGAACAGGGCGGTGAGGGGCGGAGCCAATGCCATCAGAAGGTTAGCTACACGGGATCCGATAAGGGAATAGGCCTTTATCAGGCAATAATCACCGAAAATAAAACCAATTAATCCGCTGACTGATAACCAGAACCATCCATGTTGGTTTATTTCTGAAGGGAATGGATTACCGTCTCTGATCCACAGAAAAACAGTATAAAAGAGGAGCGCCAGGCTTAACCTGATCAGGTTAATGACCAGTGAACCAACCTTTTTTGAAGCTACCTCAAATGCAAGTGCGGTACAAGTCCAAAGTATTGCAGTAATTAAAGCGGCAATTTCACCTGTATGGGATCCTGTCATTAGGGAAAGGCCTGATATTTAAAGATGAGAATCTCTTGAATCAGGGTCCATGGTTTACATTTTGAGGCGTTTCTCGATCTCCTCGATATAAATCCTGAACCTTTTATCGGTATCCATCAGGTTGTTGACGGTTTTACATGCATGGAGCACTGTGGCATGATCTTTACCGCCAATTTGGGAACCGATAGTAGCCAGAGAGGATTTGGTGAGATTTTTAGAGAAGAACATAGCGATTTGACGTGCCTGAACAATCTCTCTCTTTCTGGTTTTGGAGTGCATCAATTCGAGTGGTATGTTGAAATAATCACTCACAATTTTCTGGATATAATCAATAGAGAGCTCCCTGGTAGTACTTTTAACCAGTTTCTCAATCATCTCTTTAACCAGATCAATAGTGATTTCCTTCTTATTCAGCGTTGACTGGGCCAGCAAAGAAACCAGGGCTCCTTCAAGTTCACGGACATTATTAGTGATTTGAGCAGCAATATACTCAAGAATGTCATCCTCCATGTGTATACCGTCGGTATATACCTTTTGTTTCAGAATAGCTACACGTGTTTCAAAGTCAGGTGCCTGCAGGTCAGCTGATAATCCCCATTTAAATCTTGAAAGCAGGCGCTGTTCCATCCCTTTCAGTTCAACCGGTGGCTTATCTGAAGTTAAAATTAATTGCTTGCCTGATTGATGAAGGTGATTGAAAATATGGAAAAAAGTATCCTGAGTCTTCTCTTTACCTGAAAATTCCTGCACATCATCAATGATTAGTACGTCGATCATTTGATAGAAATGCAGAAAATCATTGCGGTTATTGTTTCGTATCGCTTCAACAAACTGTGTTTGAAACTTATTGGCATTCACAAACAGAACGATCTTATCCGGGAATTTATCCTTCACTTCGATACCAATAGCCTGTGCCAGATGAGTTTTACCTAATCCCGATCCGCCGTAAATCAAAAGAGGGTTAAAGGCGGTCCCGCCCGGATTCTGAGCTACTGCAAATCCGGCAGAACGGGCTAGACGGTTGCAGTCTCCTTCAACATAATTGGCAAAAGAGTAATCGGGATTCAATTGCGGGTTCACATGCAATTTTTTAATACCCGGGATTACAAAAGGATTTCTGATGGTGCGCTCACCCTCATCCAGCGGCATCGATAGTGGGCGGTTCCTGAGGTTGGTTTTTGCCTGGGTAGGAAATTTTACCGTATAGGGTTTGTTGTTGCTGAATGTGTTTTGCTCCATCACCACGTTATATTCTAACTTGGCTTCAGGACCTAATTCTTTACGTAATGTCTTGCTTAGAATCCCTATGTATTGCTCTTCAAGATATTCATAGAAAAAAGGTGAAGGAACCTGGATGGTCAGGATGTTTTTATCAAGTTTTACGGGTTGAATAGGTTCAAACCATGTTCTGTAGCTTATGGAAGGAACGTTATCTTTGATCACTGATAAACATCGATTCCATACATCCTCATAGGTTAGGCTCATCCAGTCTGAGATTTAAATAGTTAGACTAAGGGATTTGAGTAAGCAAGTTGGTGAAAAAAAAAATTAAAAAAAAGAGTCAGAAGAGTTGAATTTTACAAAAAAATCACATGGTGTTAAGTGTCAGGCAGATAAATTTTAACATTTTTTAAAGTTTTTTTAATGTCCTGACATACAACTAAATACTGTTAAAACTTGGATAATCAATACATTAGGTGATTGAACAAAAAGATCATCTTCAGGTTTGCGGTCAAAAGTCGAGAAGGATCCATTTGCCATTTACCCAGGTGTATATTCCTGCTGACGGATGGGTTTTTCTGATGCGTTTTATTCGCCGCCGGCATTTATCCGGATCCTTGCTTTCGTAAACGTAATAGTAGTACAAGTTTCCCACCCGAATGTAAGAGGCATTTGGGAAATCTTTCAGAATCTGATGATCCGGACCGAGTGGAGTTGGACTTTGATGTACACAAAGGTAGTAGTGCTGAATACCTTCATCAGCAAGTATCCGGGCAAGGCTGCTCTCTTTTGGGGTATATACGGTTTTTGTCTGATCTATCAGGGAAAAATGAACGTATTTCTGAGGGTGAATACGAATATCCTCCATCAGGCGGTTCAGGTTCTGATTTGAAACCAACAGTGCATTGTATAACGTATCGCTTTTCAATAACAGACCCAGGCTTCCTTTGCCTGAATTTATCTGGTTAGCGATTAAATAGACTTCATCCAGTACCTGGTTAAATGATTCAATTGCCTGGATAATCGGTACATGGTTCAACGTGTCGCTGAATCGTTTAAGGTTTGTTAAAAACCCTCTTAATTCAAACGACTGTGATTGCAGGCTGCGGCTGATACTGTCAATTGTGTTGAGTAACCCACTGATCTTTTCTGATTCGGTTTTTACATATCCATCCAGAAAAACCGATGTGGTTTCAAGAGTACCCAGTGTAGTATTGACGCTGGTAAAACTTTCACGGATCATTTTCCTGCTTTGTTCATTCAGAATGAGCTGAAAAGAGAGTAGCACCGAATCCATTGATGCCATAAGGTTTTCAGCTTTAGCTTTCAGGGGAAGCATCTGGGTGTTCACCTGGTCCCGAAGGTCACCTTCTATGTCGCCCTGCAGGGTATCGCCATAAGAATAATAAAGTGTATCCTTGCTGAATTTCAGAGCAATCCCTTTGGTGCCCATCAGATCGGTACTGTAAATCTGTGCTATGGTACCGCGGGGTAATTTAATATCAGGATAAGTCAGGATAATATTAACTACAATTTTCTCCGGGTTTTGAGCGTTCAGAGAAATTTTTCTGACCTGACCGATTTGGAATCCGTTGATAGTAACCGGACTTGATTCTACCAACCCCCCGATTTTATCATATTGGATAATGAAGGATTTCTCTGCTTTCAGGAAATTTCTGCCTTTCAGGTAGTTCAGTCCCCAAAACAAGACTACTACCGCGGTAGCGAACAGTATACCAACCCGGACAATGACTCTTGGTTTCATTATGAGTCGAAATTTACAAAGGTGTACGTAAAGCCTCTTTTAATGAAATTTTCTTTCCGTTTCTGAACGGGACAATAAAGGCGCCTTTAAAAGAATAATCCAGTTTATCTCTCAGTGCTTTGGCTTCCTGGTAATTCTTTACAGGCGGGGTCATGTATTTATAGTATCCGTCAATGAGAATCTCTTCAAAATTATTAATTCCTTTAAAAGCTTTTGAACCTGAAGGGATGTGGTTTTTTGATGACATGACCTGTACCCTGAATTCCACATCCGGAGATGCTGAAGCGTTTTTTTGTCTGGCGGGAGGACTCTTTTTAACTTTAACCGGTGTGCTTTTTTTAATTTTCGAAGTTACTGCATCAGATTGACTGATCGTCACAGGGGTTTCAGTGATCTGAGTACCCTGGTCATGTTGTTGGATATCCTTTTTATAGGACCGGATCGCTCTGAAAAGGGCTGAAGCCATGATATCCTGTCCGTTGTTTGAATTTAAGAATTGTTCTTCCCGGGGATTTGAGAGAAAACCCAACTCAACCAGTACTCCGGGCATAGTGGTTTTCCACAGGACCACCAGGGCACCCTGAAAAGCTCCCCTGTCTTTACGTTTGGCCCTGGATCGTATTTCGGTCTGGATCTTTTCAGCAATATTCAGGCTTTGGTGAAGATTATTGTTTTGAATCAGAGAAAACATAATGTAGGAGGCCTTATTATTAGGGTCAAATCCTGCATACTTGGTTTTATAATTATCCTCCAGTGTGATTACTTTGTTCTCTTTGGTAACCAGATCAAAGTTTCCGTCATTCTTTTTTGAACCCAACACCCATGATTCGGTACCGTATACCGACCGGTCTTTGACCGCATTGGCATGAATAGAAATAAAAAGATCGGCATGAAGGTCGTTGGCCATCTTTGCCCTAACGTCCAGATCAACGAACACATCGGTAGTGCGTGTATAATAGACTTTTACGTCGGGCAACAGGCTGCTCAGGTAAAAACCCAATTTCCGGGCTACTGCTAGATTGACATTCTTTTCGAATGATTTTCTACCGACTGTACCAGGGTCTTTACCACCGTGACCCGGATCGATCACCACAATAAACGGTACCTCATTAGTATCCTGCGCCATGGTCCCGGAAGAGAGAATGAGCGTTAAAATAAAAATCAGAATTGTGGCTGGTTTATGAAGAATTTGTCGGTAGAAACAATCCATATTTTGTATCGTCGTTATCTGTTTATGGAAAAAGCCTGTCAATCGCGTTTTTTTCTTAGTTTTGAAATGCTTCTAAACATGATCCATGATCGCGAATTCCTTGGAACACGCCCCAAAAATACTAAAAAAAATTGTTCTCCTGTTGCTGTTTGTTTTTGAAGTGGTTGCGGTTACAGGCCAGGTTCATCCTGTTA
>Ga0190359_1000934_pt1 | contig 19055 bp, 11 predicted proteins | sample 48721823_MG_FD_161269 | JGI IMG/M metagenome (GOLD analysis project Ga0190359, IMG submission 161269) | Hydrothermal vent microbial mat bacterial communities from Southern Trench, Guaymas Basin, Mexico - 4872-18-2-3_MG | ecosystem: Environmental > Aquatic > Marine > Hydrothermal vents >... | reverse complement strand
TTACCCTTTTTGCGATCCCCATGCGGATACAGGGATATCTGTCGGGGATTCTGAATCCGAAAATGGAATCCGTGATTAAGAAAAACCAACTTTTTTTGCAGGAGATCGGAGCTGTGGGATTACAATTCCATTACCGGGATGGCTATTATCATAATCTGTTTATCCGTTTCAGTGAGATGAAACTTGACCGTCCGCATACAGTGTGGGAGTCCCATTTGGAGGGGCAGGTCGATTTTAAACCGGCATTTGTAATTAACCATTACACACGGGCCAAGGAGATTGTGATACAGGACGAAGACAATAACCTCTATCTGATTAACGGTGCAGGGAGAATCCTATGGAGAGTTCCCCTTGAAGAGCAGATTAATTCGGGTATTTATCAGATCGATTTCTATAAAAACAATAAACTGCAATTGCTTTTCAGTACTCCAAATTATATCCATTTAATTGACCGTAAAGGGAATTATGTAGATCGCTACCCGATTAAACTACGTGCTCCGGCTACCAATGGTTTGAATGTTTTTGATTATGATGCCAACAAAGATTACCGTTTCATAATTGCATGTTCTGATCACCGGATTTATCTGTATGATAAGCAAGGTTCTGTTCTGAAAGGTTGGGGATTTGATAAAACAGAAGGAACAGTCAGACAGCCGGCGCAGCACTTCAGAATTGGCACCCGGGATTATATTGTTTTTTCTGATGAAATGCGTGTCTATATTCTTAACCGGCGTGGATCTGTAAGGGTACAACCTAAAAAGCAGTTTCCGGTATCCACGAGAAACAGGATTACCCTTGACCCGTCTACAGCAGGGAAAGGCCCCCGGTGGGTTATTACCGATGCCGAGGGTACAATTTATTCAATCTACCTTGATGGTACGGTCAGTACAGTTGAAACCGGTAAATTTTCCTATAACCATTTCTTTACCGTGGCAGATCTTAACCAGGATGGCCGGGGGGATTATATTTATGCTGATGACAACCGATTAGAAGTGTTTGATGCCAACGGAAAACATATGTTCAATTATAAGTTTAACGGTCCGGTTGAAGATCCCATCAATGTGTACCGTTTTTCGGCCAGTGATGTGAAAATCGGAGTGGTTGTTAAATCAAAAAATGACATTTATCTTTTTAACCGGGATGGTACTCTATACAAGGGATTTCCTCTGCGTGGCAGAACCCAGTTCTCTATCGGCTTTCTTGAACCTTCATCTAAGCATTTTAACCTGGTTGTGGGTAGTGAGAATCAATTCCTTTACAACTACCGGGTTAAATAATTCCTGAATATTACCCTGCCGGTTGTTACACCTGACATTTTCTGTTATTTTTATAACGTAAAATTGAAGAATATTGATTATGGATATGATTAAGAAAATTACCCGTTTTATTACCTCCATGCCCTTCATGGGTATTTTACTGTTGATTTTAGCGGCGGCTATAGCTGTGGCTACCTTTATTGAGAATGCTTATGGTCCGGTTGCTGCCCAGGGAACGATATACCAGGCCTGGTGGTTTGAACTGGCCATCTTACTGGTATCTGTTAATCTGGCTTACAATATCTTTAAATACAAGCTTTACACACTGAAAAAGTTGCCTCTTTTTCTGTTTCACCTGGCCTTTCTGGTGATCATTGCAGGAGCTGCTCTGACGCGTTTTACGGGTGAAGAAGGTATGATGGGTATTCGCGAAGGGGATATCCGGGATCTTTATAAAAGTGATGATACCTTCTTTTATATCCGGGTTGTCAGTCAGGGGGATACGGTAGAAAAATATCAGAAAATATACCTCTCTTCCATTAACAAAAAACAGGTCAGACTGAAATTCCGGTTTGGTGAAGATATAATCCGGGTCAGAAGTGTCGATTACATCTCGGGTAACCGGATGAAAATGAACGGGCAGATGGGTGCCATGGGTCGCCACCCGGATGTATTGCATTTAAAAATCGGCATTAATAACGGAGAAGAGGATCTTATGATCCGCGGATTGCCCAAGAGCTTAATTATGGCCAATGAATCTGATATAGCCGGTTTACATCTTACCACAGGCTTCGGGGTCAGGAAGCATCGGTTACCTTTTGCCCTTGAGCTTAAGAATTTTCAACTTGACCGGTATCCGGGATCCATGAGCCCCTCTTCTTTTGCTTCTGAAGTTGTTTTAATCGATGAAGCCCATGATATAACCAGACCCTTCAGAATTTATATGAACAATATTCTGAAATACAGGGGATATCGTTTCTATCAGTCTTCCTATGATTCAGATGAAAAGGGTACTGTACTGTCAGTAAATCATGATCCCCTGGGAATCCGGGTTACCTACTTTGGATATTTTCTTATGATGATATGTATTATTCTCGCCCTCTTTACACCCGGCAGCCGGTTTAAACGGCTGCTGAAGATTACCGGTAAGAAAGCCACATTTACTGCAGTTTTAATGATCGGTTTACTGGTCAGTCAATCTATACATGCACAATCAACGGCAGTAAAAGTTGATGTGAAAGAGGCAAAGGCTTTTGGAAGGATATGGGTTCAGGGTTCGGAGGGCAGGTTTAAACCTGCTAATTCGATGGCCATGGAAATCATCCGGAAATTAACGGGAAATAACCGATATCGTGGTTATTCTCCCGAGCAGTTCTGGCTCGGACTGATGATCTCAACGGATTATTGGCAAAATGAAAAGTTATTTAAGTTAGACCGGCCACAACTCAGGAAAATGATCGGTGTATCATCGGACAAAGCCTCTTTTAATGACTTTTTTAAAGACAATTCTTATCTGCTCGGCGGGATGATGGCCACAGCTCAAAGAAAGAATCCCAATCAGCGAAATCCGCTGGATAAAGCTCTGCTTAAGCTGGATGAGAAACTAAATGTCTTTTATATGGCTTTGAATGGGGCCTATTTAAAGGTTTTCCCGGATCCGACTGATCTAGATGCGAGATGGCTGGCGCCCACCGACCGGCCTGTTGGCTTCCCCAGTGAGGATAGCTTGTTCATCGTCAGTGGGTTTGGCCAATATCTGCAGGCCCTGAATTCTGATTCATTGGATATTGCTGCCTCCTTGCGCCAATATCTAAGTGACTATCAGACGAAGTATGCCGGTGATATTCTTCCGGATGCCCGTAAAGCTTCGTTTGAAATTTTATATGATAAATTTTTGATTTTCGAAAGGCTCACTTTGATTTACGCTATTATCGGTTTGCTGTTTCTGGTTATTCAGTTTTTAGCTATGTACCGGCCAAAGAAATGGCAGCGTAAGACCGGTAATGTGTTTACAATATTGATTGGGGTTGCCTTTATTGTACATACTATCGGACTTGCGTTGCGTTGGTATCTTTCAGGGCACGCACCGATGAGCAACGGATACGAGTCTATGATTTTCGTTGCTTGGGGTACTATTTTAGCCGGACTGCTGCTTGCAAAGCGATCCCGCATGTCAATAGCCCTGACAGTCGTTCTTGCAGCTCTGGCACTTTTAGTGGCTCATATGAGTTGGATGAATCCTGAAATTACTCCTTTGATTCCGGTACTGAAATCGGTCTGGTTGACGATACATGTGGCAGTGATTATGACCAGTTATTCTTTCCTCGGCCTGGGCGCTTTGATCGGGTTGGTTGCCATGGTGTTATATGCTACAAAAACTAAAAGGAACAACACCTTAATCGAAAATCATATACAACATTTGACCCGACTCAATAAAATTGTGCTGATCGTGGGATTATACCTGATCACTATAGGTTGTTTTCTTGGAGCCATCTGGGCCAATGAGGCGTGGGGGCGATACTGGGGGTGGGATCCGAAAGAGACCTGGTGTCTTATTACCATCCTGATCTATGTTTTTATAGTGCATATGAACCACATCAAAGGTTTTAATAATACGTACAGTTTTAATGTGGGTAGTTTGATTGGATTTGGATCCGTTTTGATGACCTATTTCGGAGTCAATTATTTTCTGGGAGGAATGCACTCATACGCCGGTGGCGATATTGCACGAATGCCGGTTTTTGCTTATGTGTTGATCATCATTCTGGTTTTACTGGCCTATGTGGCTTATTTCAACAACCTCAGGTTTAAGGAAGAGCCGAATAACGAGTAATCGATTTATTTATCCGTCTGATATTCAGGGTTTACAAATCAGGCAGAGAGGTGTTTCTTTCCATTACACGGGATAGATTAATCCTTGATACACCGAACACTGTTGCCGTAGGCTTGTCCTAATGTAAGCTTCCAGTAAGTATCCTTACCTGTCTGAAAAGAGAAGGTCCATGCATTGGTCCCGGCACTTTTGGTGGAACTCCAGAAATTTACTGCAAAGTCTAAAAATTCATAGTGCCCGTTAGGATTTCGCTGTCCGGCGAAAAGCATTCTGAAGTCAGATGAGCCTTCAACAGACAGCTCCTTTCTGGCTTCAACATTACCGAAGTAATTGATCAATTCTTCCCATTCTTTAACTGTCGGGATATGCCAGCCTTCAGGGCAGAGCCCCCGGGCTTTCTCTTTGGTACTTCCGTTCATTGCAGTTTGCCACTTATATAAGGAACCATAGGAATCACAGTAATTTGAATGGTTGCCATAACAAAAACCGCCGGGTTCATTCAGGTTTTCAGCCATCCACCATTGGTTACCGATCTTTACGGTACCGTAATACTGTCCGTCTCTCTGATTAATAATGAGCCCGGTTTGATTGGTTCCTCCGCTGACATGCACATCCAGAAAGGTGGTGTCGGTTAAACCGCCGCTGTCCTTTGCTTCCATTCTGACACGGTAATCTCCTTCAACTCCATAAAAATGATAAGCCTCACGATCAGCAGTGAAATCGGTGTCCCATGTGCCGTCACCATCAAAGTCCCATCTGACGCTGATCTGGTAGGCCCAGTCTTCAGGGTCAGTAGTGGGTGTGGCATTGAAGTAGAAATCCGTGGTCAAGTTCCCGTATGCATCAGCGGTAAAAAAACCGGCAGTTGGAGGCATATTGGCGTGTGCCACCAACAGATCCTGTTTGATATTGTTTATTAAACCATATTGATCCTGGATCTCTAACGTTACTGTGTATTCTCCCTCTTCTTTGAATTGATGTTCTACGAAGGGAATGTCAAGATAATCGGTTTCAAAAGTACCATCAGAATCAAAATCCCACCGGTATTTTAAAGGATTGTCCGAATCATCAGGGTCATGCGAAGCGGAGGCATCAAAAAGAAATTTATCGGCAGTGGTGCCATGTACAGGTGTCCAAGAAAAAGTAGCAACCAGATCAGGGCTGTACAGGGTCACAATAACTTTACGCCGGATATAATCACTCAGTCCGGATGGATCCAATACCTCCATCACTGTATGAAAATTGGCGGCGGCAGGGAAAATGTGGGTTATTTTGGGGTCGCTTAAAAATTCCGTATCAAATTGACCGTCATTTTCAAAATCCCATCTGAATTTCAAGGTATTCAGACTATCTTCATCGTCTCGTGTAGCACTTCCGTCAAAATGAAATACGGTACGGATATTACCCAAAGGCGGATCAATAGTAAAGGAGGGATGAGGTTTGCTGTACCCTTGCTTTACAGAAAAGGCAGCCGTTGTAGTGTCGCTTAATCCGGCTTCATTTCGAACCTCAAGTTTTACCGTGTAATCACCCGCTGCATAGAACCGGTGTTTGTAATCGGTTGCCTTGGAGAATCCGGTATCCCAAACAGAATCTCCATTCCAGTCCCAGCGAAAAAACAGTGCTGAGGGCTCCCGTGAAGTGTCTTGCGAATGACTGGCATCAAAGTCAAATACGGTAGTGGTGGCACCATTTTCGGGAGTGAACTGAAAACTGGCTACGGGAGGCGAATAGAGTATGTGCTCTTCTTTACAGGATGAAAGAGAGGTCAAAAGTATCACGAAAGCTACAATGGGTAGAAGTCGTTTTATTTTAAAAGCGTATTGCATTCTTACTGAGTAAATTGTGGAACAACGTGGGTGATTTCATTTGCGTTAATCTGAGCTGTTCCGATAGCCCATTTCACGCCAAATTGACCACCCGGAAATCCTGCTGCCGAACAGGAATCACCGCCGGCAATACAGACAATGCCTGCCTGGTAATAATAGTTGCCCGGCTTCAGAGTGATTTGATACATTAATTTATTATTGTACACATTTGCCACATAAAAGAAATGCCCTTTGTAAAGATGTTCGGCATCAACAGCCACACTGAGATCAGCACGCAAAACCCTGTTCGGGGGGAGAAATGATCCGGGAATCCTGAATTCAACCTCCAGTGTTCCGGTAACGGGAGCCTTGGAGTTGTTATTGTTGTTGCCATTTGGCGGTGTTTTATCACAAGCCACCAGAGAAAAGCCGATCATTAAAAAAACAAAGCTCCGGAATATTCTTGTGCGTATCATTTACTTGGTTTATTGGTTTGAGCATATATTGGAAGAGTCGCGGTCACCGTTGTGATCGAGAAATCCCAGGTTATTGGTTAACTGGCTGTAAGCAATACTGTCAAGGGTCGTATTAGCCAGGTAGAGCCCTTTAATATCAGCCCGGGCTGAAGAACTGAATAGTCCCAGTCCATTGTTGAAGTTTGAATAGACCGGTTTTTCTATCAATGCTCCTTCAGACGGGGCTGTGGATTCGATGTAGTATTTGATCTCTTTACCCCCGGTAATAAAATAGAAATCCAGATTCTGAACTTCTCTCACCACACCGGGTATCGGCTTGAGTTGTTCACTGATAATGTGAATAAAGCGTGATCCGCTGATGACACGGGTCAGGTAATCAATATTTGTGACCGGACTGGTAAAACTTTGAGGCATGTCGAGAGATTTTGCCACGGTAACTCCATCCACTGTTTCAAAATAATTCAGCCGGATCCCGATTTGGTATATGCCGGCATTCTCAACAGGTTGCCACCTGCAGATGTAATTCTCACCAATGTTCAGTGCTATTTTACGCTGTTTCAGATCCAGCGGATCCGTAACTGTCATGTGACCGAGGGTGGTGGTTTCGGCGAATAATACCTCTTCTTTATCCTTGATATACACGTATAAATAATAGGTTTTCATCGGCAGAATCTTAACATGGGCTTTATACACCATATGTTTTTCAACCGGGAAAAATCCTGAATCTTTCGGAACGTCATAAGTAGGTTCGAATTGAACCGTTTGTACCGGCCGGCCATTTTCCCATCGCTCCAGCGAAATTTGTATCTCTCCCGGGAAATAGAGGCTGTCAGCTTCGGGAGGAGTGGAAATCGCTGCCTGATCCACCAGATAAGTCTTCTGGAGCCTGACATACTGAACCGAATCCGCATCATTCAGGATACAATATACAATCGGTACATTTTGGTTAGGAGCATTGATATCAATCTCCGTTGAGCACGAAGAGAGTACCATACAGGTTGTGCCGAGAATGATTATCCCCTTATATAAATAATTTTTTATCAGACCATTAGCCATGTCAATCAGCTTGATTTCTTCACAATTCCATTCAAAGGGGACTAAAAAGACGCGTAAAAATAGGTTGTCTGAACCGAAAAACAAAAAGTTACCGGCAGATTACAGTGCTTTTCACATTTTTTAAGATTTGATCCTTTTACGCAAGATAGGTTTAAATACAGCGATTAAAAAATAAATAACCATCAGACTGAAAATGATGGAAGCTCCTGACGGAATATCCCTGTAATAGGAGAGTAAGAGCCCGGCAATGGATCCGGCGAAACTAAAAAAGACAGACCAGAAGATAATATTCTTTAACTTTTTAGCCAGGAGCATGGCTGTATTCTGTGGAATCGTGAGCATCGAAAGAACCAGGATAATTCCCGCTACGCGGATATAAATAACCGCAGTCAATGCGACCAGTACCATCAAAAGGTATTTAAAAAGATTAACCGGGATTCCGGCAGTCCGGGCAAATTCTTCATCAAAAGTGATATACTGGATTGCCCTGAAAAACAGGATAAAAAAGAGGGAGACAATGATCATCAGCATATTCATGGCTATAAGATCACCGGTGGATACGGTGAGAATACTCCCGAACAGATAACTCATCAGGTTCGGGGCATAACCGGGCGTAATAAAAATAAAGATGATACCCAGGGCCATACCCAGCGACCAGGCCATAGCGATTAATGAATCCTCCCTGATCTTCCGTTTCTGATTGAAATACTCCACACTCAACCCGGCAATTACAGCAATTCCGGCAGCACCGACAATCGGGTTGATCCCTAAAAAATATCCCAGACCCAAACCTCCGAATGAGGCATGAGTTACTCCACCGGTAATGAAAACCATTCTGCGGGTAACCACGTAGGTTCCCATAATCCCTGCGGTAACCGCACCAAACAGTGAGGCCAGTAATGCGTTGACAATAAATTGATAGGATAAAAAATCAGCCATCAGTCATCATGGGTTTTAAGCACACGGTGCGGTACGTGGCCGTGTGAGATCAGTTCAATCGGACAGTTATAGGATGCCAGTATCTCATTAGAGATTTTATTGCTTGGGTGATAATGGAGGTGACGGTTTACACAGGCGATGGTTTTTACTGCGGATATAATTTGCCCCACATCATGGCTCACCAATAATACCGCTGTGCTTCGGTTGATTTCATCCAACAGCTCATACAACTCATGTTCAAAGCGATTATCTACGTATGTATCAGGTTCATCCAGAATTAATAACCGGGGTTGTGAAATAATCGCACGGCCAATGAAAACGCGCTGCATTTGTCCTCCTGATAATTCTCCTATGGCACGATGAATATATCCGGGTAAACCAACCTGCTTTAGCACCTCTCTGGCCATCTCTTTCTCTTTACGTGTGATCCGGATTGCCGAACCCCGGGTTTTCATTAAGCCTGAAACCAGCACCTCTTCAACCGTGATCGGAAATTTTGAATCGAATTTATGATATTGAGGAAGATAACCGATGTTTAGGTTTTCTTTTTTTACTACCGATCCGTTCCATGGTTCCAATAATCCCAGAATGATTTTAATGATGGTGGATTTTCCGCCACCATTCGGGCCGATCATTCCGATAAAATCCTGATCATGGATAGTGAGATTTACTCCTTCAACAACCGGTTGTTGGTCATAACCGTAGCTGATATTTTTAAGTTCAAGCAGTTTATTCATTTGATGAGGTTAAAGCGGTAAGCACCTGTTTCATGACCCCAAACCAGTTGGGGTTCATGGGATCTATCCCAACGATTTTCCCCCGTATCTCTTTTGCCAATACCCTGGCGTTTTCCTGGTCATATTCTTTTTGAACGAAGATAGTGTGGATGTCCAGTTCCTTTGCTTTATCAACCAACAATTTTAAATAAGCCGCAGAAGGCTTTTTACCATCGGTTTCCATTGGGATTTGCTCCAACTGATAATCTCTTGCCAGATAGGTCAATGCAGGATGGAAAATAATAAAATTTCGCCGGGTCAGAAGAGCCAGTTTCCTGGTAAAAACCTGATCCACCGAGTCAATTTTAATAAGCAGAGAATCCAGTTTCTGACGGATCAACCGGGCACAGGCAGGCTCCGTTTGTATAAGTGCCGATGCCGTATTCAAGGCTAAAGTTCTGGCTGTTTTAGGTGAAAGCCAGATATGCGGATCGGCATTCACGGCAGTAATCCCCTTTGAAAGGTCGAATACTTTTAATTCGGGGTAATTCTTTTCAATTCGGGGTAACCAGGCTTTCTCAAATCCCAGATAACCCATTTTGAAATAAGCCGATGAATGTTCAAGTTGTTTAATCTGTCCTGTAGAGGGGTCAAAATGAGCATGTTCTACACCTGGAGGGATCATGACATTGACCTTAAAAAGATCGCCGGCCAATTCCCTGATAAAAAACTGTTGCGGTAGAATACTGACGGTGACGACCGGGCGGTGGTCAGAGGTTGCTTCCGGCGAGGAACAGCCTGGGTTCAGCGCCATGAAGAGCAACAGAAGAGGTAGTGCTTTTATAAATTTCATCATAATTATAATACTATTCACTCATTACTTCATTATAATACTATTCACTCATTACTTCTGTTCTGATGATTTAAAGAATTCTTCTATCGCATGAAGATTTAATTCATTAACGATTTTTGATCCTGTCGGAGTATACATGAATTCGATTTGTTTATGGTACACTTCCTGGATTTTATGTCTCACCATTTTAAGTGCCGAATTGATCATCTGATTTTCGTCTGAAAAATCTTCGGTGGCAATCTGAAAGGTTGCGGGGATCCATTTTTCAGGGAACTGATTTTTAAATTCAGGTGTTTCCCTGAACCGGTTGAGGTCTGTTTTCAAAGCTTCAAGCAGAGCCGCTGCATTGCTGATCCCCTGTTTGGTGATAAATGAATGTACTTTCTCTTTATTCAGTGTGATTATGGCAGATGTGTACTGCTTCATATCATTATATACCATCACCTGGTGAATCAGGTTGGCACAGTTCTGTATAGCTTCTTCAATCCCTTCAGGAGAGTATTTTTCTCCATCTGAAGAGATCAGTAACGCTTTCTCCCGTCCAATGACGATTAAAAAATCGTCTTCATCGATATATCCCAGGTCACCTGTGTGTAACCAATTGTCAATTATGGTTTTAGATGTGCTCTCGGGATTATTGAAGTATCCTTTCATGACATTAGCACCACGGATTACAATTTCTCCCTGTTCTCCCCTTGAAGCTTCGGTACCATCGCTTCTCAGGATCTTGCATTCGACATTCGGAATCACCCGGCCTGAGGATCCCATCTTATGAATCTCCTGGGTATTGGCCGATATTATGGGCGTTGCTTCACTTAAGCCGTATCCTTGATAAACAGGAACACCCAGCGTGTAAAAGAATTTTTGCTGACGAATATCAAGCAGTGCTCCCCCTCCCACAATATAGCGGATATTTCGTCCGAAAATTTTACGAATTTTTTTGAATACCAACCAATCAGCCAGTTTGTAAGGAAGATAGTTTGCTATTCTGACCGGAAGGGAGCCTTTTCTGAATCCATCTCCGTGGATACGGATGCCTGCATTCATTCCGGTATTAAAAATCCATTTGACCAGTTTGCCTTTAGCTGCTACTCCGTCTGTTATTTTCGACATGAAATTACCGGTAAGGGCCGGAACGCTAAGCATGAAATGAGGATTGGATTCAACCAGGTTTTTAGCTACGTTCTTGGCGTATTGGAGGCCTCCGCTGCCAAAATCAACGAAATAAAGACTGAGTCCCCGAAGTAGTGCTGCATATAATCCGACAGTATGCGCAAAAGAATGATCAACAGGGAGACAGATATAAAGCCGGTCACCCGGAGTGACGTTAAAATACTCCATGGCATCATGGCAATTCGACCAGTAATTCAGATGGGTCAGCATGATTCCTTTAGGATCACCCGTAGTTCCTGATGTATAGGAAATGGTTACCAGATCATCTTCACCAATTCCCTTTTCTATTTGTTGTAAGCGTGGTTTGTTCTTTTTCCAAGCGGTTTTACCGCTCTTTACTATATCCCGGTAAAACAGCAGGTTCTTACCTGGTTCCAATCCGTTTTGCCGGCACAGATCCATGACTTCATCCAGATCCCGGTCAAGACTGATAAGTTTGATCCGGTTATTCAGTTTGCCATAGAGCGGAGCAAGCTTTTTAAGCATGATTTTTGAAACCACAACAGCAACTGATTCAGAGTGAATAATTCTGAATGAAATCTCTTCAGGAATTAATTTCAGTGCCAGGGGTACATTGGTTGCTCCTGCAAACAGTATTCCAAATTCGCTGGTTATCCAATGATTACGACCTTCAGCCAGGATAGCGATCTTATTCCCTTTTTTTATTCCGTTTTCAAGCAGGCCGGAGGCAAAGAAAAGACTCTCCTGTAACGCTTCGGAATATGTCAGGCAGGCCCATGCCGCTCCGGATTTCTGGCAGGTGTAAGGATAGTCCGGATGTTGTGCTGCACACGATCTGAGCATGCGCAATACAGTACGTTTTTCTGAAGTCATTTTTCGTTAGGTTTATTATTCAAAGTTAGCACAATTCTTTTTGCCTATATTTGAAACTTCAAAATCCTAAAAGATGAATTTGAGTACAGCAGACTGGGCGATCATCCTGATTCTTTTTGTTTTGATGGTTGCCATGGTGTTTTTAAGTAAAAGCTTACTGAAAAGTGTCTCGGACTTTCTGGCTACCGGTCGTACCGGTGGGAGATATGTGATATCCATGTTCCAGGGAACGGCAGCTTTGGGAGCCATCACGGTAGTTGGTGCCCTTGAACAAAATTATGCTGCCGGGTTTAACTCCCGATGGTGGGAGATGATGACGACTATCATTTTGGTGGGGATGAGTGTGACCGGTTGGGTAGTGTACCGTTACCGGCAAACCAGGGCAATGACCATGGCCCAGTTTTTCGAGATGCGCTACAGCCGGAGTTTCAGGATATTTGCCGGATTCATGGCTTTTGTATCCGGTTTGGTCAATATGATTATTTTCCCTTCAGTAACGGCACGTTTTTTTATTTATTACTGTGGAATTCCTGAGATTGGGCACATCGGCCCGTATTCTGTTACCTTTATTCTGATGGCTGCAGTAATGGTGGCTATCCCGCTCTTTTTTATTCTTTCGGGTGGCCATATTGCCGTAATGTTCACCGATTTTATTCAGGGCGTTTTTGTCAATATAGTATTTGTTGTGATTGTGATCCTGTTGATTCTTAAAGTGGATTGGAGTCATATTGCCTCTGCAGTCAACCAGGCTCCTGCGGATGCTTCCCTGATCAATCCTTTCAAAGCGACAAAAGTGCAGGATTTTAATATATGGTTCTTTTTTATCGGTATGTTCGGACTTATTTACACGAAACTGTCGTGGCAGGGAAATTCATCGGTCAGCGTGGCTGCAAAGAATGCCCATGAGGCCAAAATGGCGGATGTGCTGACCAATTGGCGTCTGATTCCGCAATGGGGACTGTTCCTGGTTTTTGTGCCTGTTGTGGCTTATACCATTATGCACCATGTGGATTTTTCAGGCCTTGCAGCTGCCGTGAACGGCTCGGTGGCAGATATAGGCAATAAAACTCTGCAAAGTCAATTGAAAGTGCCCATGGTACTCAATCAGTTACTGCCGATAGGTGTCAAAGGAGCTTTTGCAGCGATTATGCTGGCTGCTGCGATTTCAAGCCACAATATTTATATTCATTCTTTCGGGAGTATTTTTATCCAGGATTGTATCCTGCCTCTTCGTAAAAAACCATTTGCTCCGAAACAGCATATCAAATATCTCAGATGGTCGATTCTGGGAGTAGGAATCACGATTTTTATTCTCAGTACCCTCTTCCAGCAAAGTGAGAAAGTATTTCTTTTTATGGCTGTTTCGGCCTCTATTTTTGTAGGTGGCTCCGGAGCAGCTATTATCGGTGGCCTTTATTGGAAGCGGGGTACTACTTCAGGAGCATGGGCTGCGATGATCGCCGGAGCTGTGATTTCAACTGCTGGTATTATTTTGAATGCGGTAGTGAAGGATTTCCCGATTAACGGTCAGTGGTTCTGGCTGATTGCCATGGTGTCGGCAGCTTCATTTTATTTGATCATTTCACTGGTTGATCCTCATAAGCCACATAATATGAATAAGTTGCTACACCGGGGTAAGTATGCAATTAAGGGAGAGCAGGTGATTGAGAGCAGCCAGCCTGCAAAAGGTTGGAAGGTAATGGGAACTACCCGGGAGTTTACTAAAAGTGACAAGATTATTTATATTGCCACTTATTCATGGACTGCAATCTGGTCGATTGTGTTTGTGATCGGTACTATATATAATCTTACTACTGAGGTGAAAAATGCAACCTGGATGCATTTCTGGAAAATTTATACCTGGATCTATCTGGTTACGTCAGTGGTCGTGACTATTTGGTTTACACTGGGAGGAATTAAAAACCTTAAGGAGATGATACATGCTTTACGTACCAACATCCGGGATGACAGTGACTCAGGATATGTTGAAAAGACGACAAAATCATCAGTCTCTGAAAAATGAAATACGGAGAATTTTCTAAAGAGGGTAAAGAATTTATTATTCAACGACAGGATACACCCAGTCCGTGGATCAATTATTTGTATAACGGAAGGTATTTTGCTACCATTTCAAATAATGGCGGAGGGATCAGCTATTTCCGTTCCCCATTGCACGGCCGGATTACCCGCTACCGGATTAATGATGTGCCTCCTGACCGGCCGGGTAAATATCTTTATCTGAAAGACCGGGACACGGGAGAAATATGGAGCCTTACCTGGCAACCGGTTGGTAAAAACCGGGATGCCTACCGGGTAGCTCATGGATTTGGCTATACCAGAGCGGAGGCTGTCAATGAACAGATTCACTCCGAAGTGCTCTTTTTTGTTCCTCCGGATGACGACCTGGAGGTTTGGCAAATCCGCCTGAAAAACAGTTCTGACAAAGTGCGGCGGCTTTCGATTTACGGATACGTTGAATTTGCCCTGGGGCACGCATTGATCGATCTGATCAATCAGTGCGATGACCAGCATTTTAACAGGGTGGTGTTTGACCGGTATCATCAAACTCTTTGGGCTACTAAAACTTATTGGGTCACTGAAACAGGTGGTACACAGCAACAGGAGAATAAAGCATGGGATCGCTGGGCTTTTTTTACGGTAAATCAACCGGTTAGCGGTTTTGAGACCTTGCGTGAACGATTCATGGGATTATACCGCAATGAGAATAATCCCGTGGCTCTGGAACAGAATACGCTGGGTTCAAAGGAGACGGATTACGGGAACACTGTCGGAGCTCTTCAGGTGGATTTTGAACTGGTCCCGAGAGAGACTAAAGAGATAATCTTTTCCCTGGGTGTGATTCCGAAAGAAGACCGGAATAGTGCAAAAGGATTGAAGCAGGCAACAAAATACCACGATACGGATCAGGTTACGCGCGCTTTCCGGCAGTTAAATGATCAATGGTCGGCTTTTTTCGCTTATGCTTCAGTGGAAACACCGGATCCCGAATCAAATCTTTTCATGAATTACTGGACCCCGTATCAGGCGAAAGTAGCATTTGATGTGGGACGGGTTACAAGTTTTTATTACTGGGGAATCGGAAGAGGATTCGGGTTCAGGGATACAGCCCAGGATATTATCGCTATTACTTTATCAGACCCTGGAAAAGCTGCGGAAAGAATCCGTTTGCTGGCACGCCAAATGCAACAGGATGGGAAAGTATATCACCATTTTTTTGGAGACGGAGAGGGTGAGTTTACCCGTCATTGCGATGATGCACTTTGGTTTATTCTGGCTGTGGATGAGTATCTCAGAGAGACGGGTGATCAAAGTTTCCTTCAGGTAAAAGAACCTTATCTGGATGGCGGGCAGGGTTCTCTTCTTGACCACCTGATGGCAGTGGTCAGGTATGCCGGGAATAATATCGGCCGGCACGGTTTGCCGGTTTTCGGTCGGGGTGACTGGAATGATACCCTGGATTATATTGGAGGGGATGAGGGAGGAGAAAGCGTTTGGGGCGGTATGTTTTATGTGGCTATGTTGAACCGGTTGATCGATATCCTGGAGTGGACAGGGCTGCAAACAACACACGTTCTGCAGATAAGGGATCGTCTGGTTGAAGCTATTGATGATTATTGCTGGGACGGATCGTGGTACCTGAGGGCATTTGGGGCTCAAAACAGACCGGTTGGCAGTCATAACAATGAATTCGGCAAAATATTTATGAATACCCAAACTTGGCCGGTTATAGCGAATCTCCCCGATAAAAAACGGATCAACCAGGCTATGGATAGTGTGAAAAAATTTCTGGATACTGAAGAGGGTCCAAAAATTTGTGCACCGGCATACAGAGAGATTGATCCTGGTATTGGCTTGATAACCAGATGTGTACGCGGAAAGAAAGAAAATGGGGCGGTGTTTAATCATCCGACAGCCTGGCTGATTCAGGCTGCCTGCCTGCTGGGGAGAGGTGATGAGGCTTATTCTTATTATAAAAAACTGTTACCCGCCCGGAAAGATCAACAGCGGTATCACGCTGAACCTTATGTCTATTCTCAGTATATCACAAGTGATGAACATGATCACCCCGGAAAAGCCAGCCACAGCTGGCAAACCGGTACTGCTGCCTGGATGTACCGGGTAGTCTATGATTATATGCTGGGTATCCGGCCTTACTATAATGGTCTCCAAATCAATCCCGTAATTCCTTCTCACTGGAAAGGATTTAAAGCGATCCGGGTTTTCAGGGGTACCCGTTATGAAATTACGGTATCCAACCCTGACGGTGTGCAGTCAGGAATAAAGGAGATTAAAATGGATGGTAAAAAAATTCAAGGTTTAACCATTCCCGTGACCCGCAATAATACCTGTCAAATCAATGTGCTAATGGGTGCAAACCAACATCCAACATCCAATATCTAACATCCAATATCTGACATCTAATATCCAATATCCAAAAATTATGTACCGACATGCAAAAAACCCTATCCTCACCCGCCACGATATCCCGGATGTGTCACCGTATCTGGTGGATGCTACTTCTGTTTTTAATCCCGGAGCCATTAAAGTGAATGGGATTTATTATCTAATGTTGCGGGTGCAGGCACGTTCACGAGAGACTTTTCTGATGATCGCCGAAAGTGCCAACGGGGTTGATTTTACGGTGAGGAATGAAATCGTGAATTTTCGGGGGATTGAGAAAATCACCGAAAAGATATATCATATTTATGATGCCCGCCTGACAATCTTGAATGGTACCTGTTATGTAATGTTTGCCATGGATATGGATGATGGCTGTCAGTTGGGTATTGGAAAAACAGATGATCTCAGGCAGTTTGATTTTTTAGGGATAGCATCTGATGAGGATATTCGTAACGGAGTACTGTTCCCTGAAAAAGTGGACGGAAAGTATCTGCGCATGGATCGTCCCAATAAAGCCCGTCATAGCGACGGGCCTACTTCGGGGACTGCAATCTGGTTATCCGCTTCTGAGGATTTGCTCCATTGGGATCCGGTGGCCTCATTGATCAGCGGCCGGTTTCATTACTGGGATGAGTTTATCGGCTCAGGTCCCCCGCCGGTAAAAACCCGTGAAGGATGGTTGCATGTGTATCATGGAGTGGCCGGGCACTTTGGAAGTGCCAATATTTACCAGGGAGGGGTTATGCTGATGGATTTAAAAGATCCCTCAAAAGTAATCGGAAGGTGTCGGCATAACATTCTAGAACCAAGAGAGTTATGGGAATTAACCGGACAGGTACCCAATGTTTGTTTTCCATCAGGATGGATAGTGGAAGAGTTTGACGATGCAGGCTATGCACTGCCTGAAAGTGAAGTGAAAATCTATTATGGTGCAGCAGATACGGTAGTCGGATTATACGTTACCACCATTTCGGAATTGCTCCAGGCAGCTCACGAAGCATAATCCCTCAATTCCGTATTCCCGCAATCCCATGGTCCCCTATTCCCTTAATCCCTCAATCTCCTCACTTCACCCAGAAATCTTTCAGTACCATAAACGATTGTTCCATTTCCTTACCGTCAACAATAAGCTTAACCAGGTATTCTCCGGGATCTGCCTGACCCATGATCCAGTCTGAACTGCCTCTACGACTCTGACCGCGCATGCTTCTGCCGGCAAATTGTCTGAAACGTTCCATTTGTTTGCGCATTTGTTCTTTTTCTTTGGCGGTTCTTTTACGGATTCGTTTGGAGAAGTTCCAGTTTTTCCGGTTTATTCCGGCATCCGTACTGCCTTTAATTTCATCGATCATACGTATCCCGTCAAAAATTTGGATCGTTACTTTTTTCGCCTCGTTTTTCAGAAAATAATTGACGGGCACACCCGGGAATTCACTTTCGCCATTGAAATTCAATGATGCACTGTTCATCCGGTGGGTTTCTCTTGCCCATTTCACTTTAGTTTCAGGTTTGAAAAGAGTGGCGTCTGCATTTAATACTTCAGGGGTGATTTGCGACAACCATGAGATATCGGCGATCCAGAAACTTCGTCCGTGAGTACCGACTATCAGGTCATTCTCTCTTGGATGAATCCTGAGATCTTCAACTGCCACATAGGGCATATTGCTTCTCATAGATGACCATGTTTTACCACCGTCAATGGAGACATGAATTTGCATGGTAGTGCCTACGAAGAGCAAATTTGGATTCATAGGATGTTCGCGTACTACACAGATCGGTTCATCCGGCAGGTTGGCTGCGATAGAGGTCCAGGTCTGGCCGTAATCAGTTGTTTTCCAAATGAATGGTTTGTAGTCTTCGTTACGCAAACCGGTAACTGTGACATATGCTGTACCGGCGTCAAAATGGGAAGGTTCTACACGACTGACCCAGTATCCGGGATCATCAGAAATGTTTTCAGTGACTTCGGTCCATTCTTTCCCATTATTTTTAGTGATCCAGACTTTTCCGTCATCCGTGCCTGCCCACAGGATGCCGGGGGTCAGATATGACTCCTCCATGGTGACAATAGTGCAGTACTGAATACTTCCGGTTCCGGCAATTTTTACCGAGTCGGCCGAGGTCAAATCGGGACTGATCTCTTTCCAGGATCCTCCCCGGTTGGTTGACATGACTACTTTGTTACCGGCATGGTAAATAACGGCCGGGTTGTGATGTGACACCACAATGGGTGCGCTCCATGCCCACCGATCCATATTCCGGTAGCGGATACTTACCGATTCGCCGGTCAGGAGATCATGCCGTGTAAGCGGACCGAACTGTGACTCATTATAAAGATATCGGCTATCCCGGTCTACCACATTGTACATTCCATCCCCTCCGCCGGTACTCTGCCAGTCCTCAAGTTTTATGGCTCTTCCATTTCTTTTGGTGCTCGGACCCATTACGGATCCGTTATCCTGCAGACCGCCATACACATTATAGGGATAGTTAAAATCATAACCGATTGCTACTAACTGACCTGCCGATATAAAATCCGGATGAAACCAGTTCTTCCCTGCATCGTAAGTAATCCCCATGCCATGATCATATCCCAGAAGAAGATGTCTTGGATCTTTCGGGTCAATCCAGAGGGCATGATTATCTCCACCAAATCTAAAAGCGCTACTCCATTTTTTACCGCCGTCAC
>Ga0190359_1000933_pt1 | contig 19056 bp, 13 predicted proteins | sample 48721823_MG_FD_161269 | JGI IMG/M metagenome (GOLD analysis project Ga0190359, IMG submission 161269) | Hydrothermal vent microbial mat bacterial communities from Southern Trench, Guaymas Basin, Mexico - 4872-18-2-3_MG | ecosystem: Environmental > Aquatic > Marine > Hydrothermal vents >... | reverse complement strand
AAAACCGGTTCGAGCTTAGCTTTACATACCTTACGATAGAACTTATCTGTGAACGCTTTAATATCAACATTCATAGCATCTAAGAAACCAGATAACTCCCTTAACGGCTCCTCAGATATATACCCATTTGTAACATACACGGTATACAAACCATCCTTTTTAGCGAGCTTAGCAGAATCAAAAGTAAACTCATACCAAATAGTAGGTTCATTATATGTATATGCGATACCTTCACAGGCATACTGTTTAGCCAACAAAACAGTCTCCTCAGGAGCAAGTTCCCTAAGATATGGGAAGCTCGTATCAGCTGTTGAAATACTATAATTTTGGCAGTGAAGACATTTAAAATTACAGCCAATAGTCCCAACTGAAAAAGCCTGTGTACCAGGGTGAAAATGATATAACGGTTTTTTCTCAATTGGATCAGCAGCAACAGATGAACAAGAACCATAAATCAATGTTTCCAGTTTACCATCATGATTTCTTCGAACACCACAAATCCCAGTTTTATCATTTTTTATTTTACAGTTATGAGAACAAAGAACACATCTAACATATTCATCATCTAGTTTCTCCCAAAACCTTGCTTCTTTTATCATCCTAATGGTATTTCAAAAATACAAAACCCTAATTAAGTTTATTCCCCAAGGTTCAAACCCTTCATACTTCTTAAAAACCCTTTACCAGGATACTGATCATTTATCTGTGGCTCCATTTTACTAAACTCTTTTAATTCAGAATCCGTCCTTAAAACATAACGAGCATAATAAAACGCCTCTTCAACCGATACCTTCCCATCTTTGAAAAAAGAAAACCTTGGATGACGCCCAGTATCGCGGAAGCCAGCTCTGAAACCATCTGCATCACCAGTTTTAATACCATTAAACCACAGAAGAGAGAACAATGGACCCTTCGTTGTACTAGCATACCCTGTTCTAAACTTACTAGAACCAGCAATAACAACGCGTCCAGGACGTGGAATCTTTGATCTAAGAAGGAACAACGTTGGAAAATCATAAATTGTTCTATCCGCAAAACCGCCACTGAAACAAGAATCAACAAAAACACAGGTCTTCTTTGATTTAAGATTTGACAGAAGAACCCCTAACTCACGATCCTCAATTGTTTCTCCATCCCATAGATAAACCGCACTTTTATCAAAAACCTTGTCACCAGTCAAAGTATTTTCACTATCACCAGAACCATGGCCAGATAACCATATAAAAACCTCACTATCATCAAATTGATTTGCTTGTTCTATAATATTCTGTATAGTAGAAACAACGTTTTTCTTGTAAGCACCAGCATAAGTTATATCATACCTATGATACCTCTGCATCAATGATTTGATAGGCTTACCAAAACCATTATCCTTACGGATATATCCATCATCAAACAGTATCACTATATTAGAAGTAGGAAAACCAAAGTTTTCAATGAAATACTCAGCCATCTCCTCAGCCAGATACAAACCACCATTACCAAGTTTACTCTCATTCTCAACAGGGAAGTTTGCAGCTAATACAAAAACAGCCCATTTATGAGCATCTGATTCAACAATCTCAGGGTTAAAAACATTCACATTTATTGTTTTTATCTCAGAATAATCAGCTCCATCCCATGCACGAACACTGATAGTATAACTCCCATCATCAAGAGAATAGGTATCCCACTCATATTTCCAAAGAGTTGTACCCTCAGCCTCTTCCCAGACACCACCCTCAACCATCACCTCTACTTTTTTCAAGGTTTTATCACCATCAGGATCAGATGCGAAACCAGAGATCTGAACAATCTTAGAAACATCATCACCATCAGAAGGATAACTTATACTAACAACAGGTATATAATTCTCCCGTTCTTGCTCCTCAACACAACCTGAAAACAAGGGTATAATAATGCAAATAACCGCAATCAACGCTAATGTTTTCTTTCTCATTATAAGTATAATCTTATTTTTTTAATATATAATACTATCTTTACATTTCTTATCATAAAAACGTAAAAAAACCAATACCCTCAAAAAGTTTATCACAATGATAATATTTCCAGAAACACAACATTGGGGGAAAAACCTTTGAAAAAAATGACATACGCCAGCAGTGGAGTAGACATTTTCAAAGAAGAAAAAGCAATAAAAAAACTAATATCAACTGTTAAGTTTAAAAGAAAAGGTTTTGGAAAACCATTAGGTGGACACTATGCGGGAATGATAGATTTTGGAGAATACGCTCTTGTACTGTGCACAGATGGGGTTGGCAGCAAAGTAATCATAGCAAACAAAATAAAAAAATGGGACACAGTGGGAATTGACTGCATAGCAATGAATGTAAATGATGCAATATGCGTAGGAGCTGAACCTTTAGCATTTGTAGATTACCTAGCAATTGATGATCCAAAACCAGAAATAACACAAAAAATCGGTGAAGGATTACAGAAAGGAGCGGAAGAAGCAAATATTTCAATTATAGGAGGAGAAACAGCATCATTACCTGAGTTAATCAATGGTTTTGACTTAGCAGGAACCTGCTTAGCCTATGTAAAAAAAGAAAACATCATCCTTGGTGATAACATAAAACCTGGTGATAAAATAATAGGTTTGAGTAGCAGTGGCATTCATTCCAATGGTTACACACTTGTTAGGAAAATCATAGAAAAAAATGGATTCTCATACATGGATGAGTTTCCCAATAACCCATATCCTGGTAAAACAATAGGTGAAATCCTACTAACACCAACTAGGATATATGTAAAAGAAACCATAAAGCTCCTCAAAAATATCAAACCCAACGGTATTGCTCATATCACAGGGGGTGGGTTGCGTAATCTTCCAAGATTAAACAAAAATGTAAAATATGTGATAGATGACCCATTTGAGCCTCAACCTGTTTTTGATTTACTCAAGGAATATGGAAACATAGATGATAAAGAAATGTATCAAACTTTTAACATGGGAATGGGATTAGCATTTATAGTTTCAAATGATGATGCTGAAGATACAGTTAAAATTCTGAAAAAAAATTCTAAATCAGAAGTAAAAATTGTTGGCAGAATCGAAAAAGGCAACGGTGTTGAGTTCAAAAAACTTGGATTAAAATTCTAGCAACATCTACTAACATCTCTTCAGTTTTTATCAAATATCAATCTAGAAAAAAGGATAGCGGGGAGTGGATTTGAACCACTGATCTACGGGTTATGGGCCCGTCGGGATCTCCTGACTACCCCACCCCGCTATAAGTATAACGGATAGTCGACACACACTATTAATTAACTTTTTGGGAATAATGTTTCTTATACTTAAAGTTAATACCTACTATCTTTAACAAAATAGACCCCCCCACCAAGGATGATTTTAACTAACAAACAAAAATATTTTAAACCAATTCACAAATTGAGATACAGGAGGTAAAATAGAAAGAATGGGTATTCAAACACGTCTTATTAAAAAAACAGCTAAGAATCAACAGGTTTGTACTAACTGTAATTCTATCATTCCAGTTGGTAAAGTTTACCATCTCGAGGAAGGGGTTAACCAACATCTCCATTCCCTTATCGCCCGTCGTTTTTGCTCTGATTGTTATGCGAAATATGGAGAAAAAAAACTTTTAACAGGGAATGAATAAAAGATTTCCTCTTCAGTGAGATTTCAAAAAGGTTTTTCTATTGTTTTATATATTAGTGCTTCTCACATATCTGCAGGGGTACCCGAGCGGTCAAAGGGGCAGGGCTTAGGACCCTGTGACGTAGGTCTTCGAGCGTTCGAATCGCTCCCCCTGCACTATAACCCATGAAAATCATTGCATTTACAGGCATGCCTTTTTCAGGCAAATCTGAAGCTGTAAAAATCGCAAAAGAACTTGGCATTCCCGTTGTACGTATGGGCAATATGGTCTGGGAAGAAGTAAAAAAGCAAGGTTTAGAGATTAACGATGAAAATGTTGGTTTTATTGCTAATAAAATGCGAGAAAAACATGGGATGGATATATGGGCCCGACGTACAGTTGAAAAAATAATATCGATGAAAAATGCTGATAAAATTGTCATCGATGGAGTGCGTAATTTTGAGGAGATTGATTTTTTTAAAAAAATGCTCGGATCAGATTTTGTAATAGTCGCTGTTGAAGTATCAGACGAAACACGTTATAAACGTGCTATGACTCGTGGTCGTGAGGACGACAGTCTTGATTTGGAACTTGTAAAAAAACGTGATGAAAGAGAAATCAGCTGGGGTCTTGATCGGGTTATAGCCTCTGCAGATATTGTTGTTTCAAATGAAGGAAGCATAGAAGAGTTCAGAAAAAAAATTAAAGATATTTTAACTAAGATTTGATTTTTTAAACGATAACCTTATCAAGGTTTTTTCGTATTTCCAGCCGCGGGGTTTTGTTTATGTACGAAGCAAAGGTTACAATTGGTCTTAAAAAAGGAGTTTCTGATCCTGAAGGAGCTAACACACTAAAAGCACTTAAACTTCTTGGTTTTAATAATGTGAAAGAAGCAAAAATGATACGTATTGTTGATCTCTTAATAGATGACAATTCTGAAGAGAATGTCCGTAAAAGCGTTGAGCAGATGTGTCAGCGTTTGCTTACCAACCCTGTTATTCATACATATGAGATTGATATTATAAAAAAATAATTTGGTGAAGCATAGTGGATTTAGATAGGTTTTTTAAGAAAAAAAATGTTGATTTTGATCTTTACGAGGTTGATTTGTTCTCAGCCTATGATCATGAGCTTGAGGGTATAAGTAATATGATGGGGCTTGCCCTCAACGTGGATGAGATGAAAAGAATCAGGGATTATTTTAAAAGTAAAAACAGGAATCCTACAGATGTTGAACTTCAGGCTTTAGGTCAGGCTTGGAGTGAACATTGTTGTTATAAATCCTCAAAAGTACCATTGCAACAATATGTTTTTGGCATAGAAGAAGATCGAGTAGTAGCACGTGAAGATGCCGGTGTGATGGAGTTCGATAGAGATCACTATTACTGTGCAGCACTTGAAAGCCATAATCATCCTAGTGCTGTTGAGCCATATGGAGGCGCCGCTACTGGTGTTGGTGGTATAGTTCGTGACGTAGTTTGCATGGGCGCTCAGCCTATTGCATATGTCGATCCATTGTTTTTCGGGCCACTTGATCTCCCGTTTGAAGAGATCCCTAAAGGTACAAAACATCCTACTTTTCTTTTTAAAGGAGTTGTTGATGGAATCCGGGATTATGGCAACCGCATCGGCATACCAACACTTAGCGGGCAAGTATATTTCCATAAAGGGTACACAGGGAATTGTCTAGTTAACGTAGGTTGTATCGGTGTAATGAAAAAAAAGGAGCTTATCCATAGCCGTGCAAAAGCCCCAGGTAACGTATATATTTACGTTGGTGGAAAAACTGGTAGAGATGGAATCCATGGTGTAACATTTGCATCTGCTGAATTGACTGATGATAGTGAGGAGAGCAGCAGATCCGCTGTTCAAGTTGGTGATCCAATTACTAAGGAACCTTTAATTCATGTAACCCTTGAATGTAATCGTAAAGGACTCCTTGAAGGATTGAAGGATTTCGGTGGTGGTGGGTTATCCTGTGTTTCAGGTGAACTAGCATATGAGGCTGGTTTTGGTGCTGAAATACATCTCGATAATGTACCACTAAAAGAAGAAGGGCTTTCTCCATGGGAAATATGGGTTTCTGAGAGTCAGGAACGCATGATGTTTTTAGTTGATCCAGAGAATGTTGATAAAGTTCTTCACATATGTAAACAATGGGACGTAACAGCAGTACCAATTGGACACGTTATAAAAGAAAAAATCACACGTGTTTTTTACAAAGGAGTTAAAATCCTTGAGATGGATATGGATTTCTATACAGGTGGACCTGTTTATGATTCCTGTCAGAGACCCTATAAGATAGTAACCAAAACTGATGTTTCAGCTGATCCTGAGTTTAAAATACCCAATGTTAATGATATCTTGAAAAAACTCTTATCATCGCCAAATATTGCTTCTAAGGAGTGGGTTATACGTCAGTATGATCATGAGGTACGTGGGAATACAGTTATAAAACCACTTCAGGGAAAACTTGGTTTTGAATCCCATGGTGACGCTACTGTTCTTAAACCCCTCGAGAATAGTTTCCGAGGGTTAGCTGTAACTGCAGATGTGAATCCGCGTTTCATGGAGCGTGATCCATACTGGGGTGCCTGTTCTGCTGTCGATGAAGTCTGTCGTAACCTGGTAAGTGTTGGTGCAAAACCTGATGCTCTTCTGGATTGTTTGAATTTTGGTAACCCTGAGAAACCTGAGAGGATGGGTGAATTTTATGAAGCCTGCCGTGGGCTTGGCAACATGGCACGTGCTCTACATCTTCCATTTATGAGTGGAAACGTTAGTTTTTATAATGAATCTGTTAAAACAGCTGTGCCTCCTACACCTGAGATAATGGGTATAGGTATTGTAAAAGATATACGTAAATGTGTTACAAGTGATTTCAAAAAAGAAGGAAATCTGGTTTACCTGGTTGGTAAAAAAACCGAGAAGGAACTGTGTGGATCAGAATATTACAATATCATGAATGTTAATGGCGGTATTGTTCCCAAAACTGATGTGAAGGTTTTAAATAACTGTATGAAAAGTATTCTAGAGGCAATTTCTAAAGGTTTTATCTCTGCATGTCATGATATAAGTGAAGGTGGACTTGGTGTTTGTCTCTCGGAGATGTGTATCGGTGGAGACTTAGGAGCGGATATTAACATCGGGGATGTTGGAGGGGATTTACGTTCAGATATAAAGCTTTTCTCTGAGAGTAATACACGATGGATTGTAGAGGTTAAAAAAACCTACAAAAAAGATTTTGAAAAACTCTTAAAAACTAGGAAAACTCCTTTTGTTTATCTTGGCGAAGTGAAAAACAATGTTCTTGTTGTTAAGGATAATAAGAAAAAAATCATTGATTTAAAAGTTGATATCTTGCGTGATCACTGGAGTAAAACCATCTGGGATTTTATGGGATAAAAAACATTTTTCATTTCAATAAAAGGTTTATATACAAATAATACTTTAATAATGGTGGGGTTGAAGTTGAGAAAAAATATTGCAATTTTATCAATAATCCTGCTGATATTGCCAGCAATACCTATACATGCTGAAAAAGCGGATACTGTTTTTAAAGAAAATAGTTTGCCATCTTATTTCAGTTGGCGTGATATAAACGGTACAGATTATACAACACCTGTTAAAAATCAAGCTCCAGCACCAACATGTGAAGCATATGGTTTATGTGCTGCACTTGAAACAAAAATGCAGTATAAGCTGAAAGAATTATACGAACCAGATTTATCAGAAACACATCTTTATTTCTACGCTGGTGGAACATACAAAGCAGGATATGTGAACATAGTAGATGCCGCAAACTACCTGATAAACTATGGAGTGCCAGATGAGGGGTGTTATCCTGATCCACATAGAGCATATGACTACCAATTTGAAAGTTTACCCGGCTGGGAAAACAGAACAGTAAAAATAACTGAATGGGGATGGGTTGATCATGATGAAAACTCAATAAAAACAGCGTTGATAGAGCATGGTCCTCTCGTTATATGTGTACGTTTCTGGAAAGATTTTTATTACTATCATGGAGGTGTTTATAAACATCGATGGGGGAGAATAGCTGGCGGACATGTGATGACAATGGTGGGATATGATGACAATGAAAAATGCTGGATTGTTAAAAACAGCTGGGGATCACAGTGGGGTGACAACGGCTGGGTAAAAATATCATACGACACAAACATGTTCGCAGAATGGTATGGAAAAGATACTGGCATAATGTATCTTGGTGATGTGTATGGCAATCTTAAACCTGATGTACCCAAGGTGCAAATTGAGAAACCAAAAAACTTTAAAACATATCTATTCGGGCGGGAAATTAACACTGTTTTTAAATTCAAAAGATTGCACTTCCAATTAGCTGCACCCCGCATATTTGGTAAACTAAAAGTAGATATATCCGCTGAGAGTACTAACAAAGTTGAGTTTTATATTGATGGCAAACTAAAACATGTTGATACCAATGCACCATACGAATGGAATCTTGATACAACCCCCGGGTTACATACACTGGATGTATTAGCATACAATGATCATAATATATCGAAGGATACTGTTGATATTCTTGTTTTTATGTAAAATTATGGTGGCTCAGCGTTTATAAGTTTATACAAATTAAAATAATGCACAGGGTTGTTATAAGCAGATGTGGCATTATTTGCAAATGATACCGAAATATCACCAGTCTCTGGGCATATAACCCATTGATACCAGACCTGAGAATATGGTCCGCCGAGTTTCTGAACAAATCTATAAAACAAATTTGTTTTACCCTGGTAAACTGATCTAAGCATGTCCATGGTACTATTGAGATCAAAATTTCCATAGTTTTCTTCTATGGCTTTGCTGAATATTTTGAAATGTTTTATATTCCAGTACTGATTATATTCAGTTTCCAAACCAAATAAACTAAGAAACCAACGGAATATATTGCTTTTTTTGTAAACATCTTCCTTTAAACCTGCAGATACTGGATCCAAGAAAAGATTACCCCGTCTGATAACATGATCAATTGTCCAAGAGGGATAATTGTTTTCGATGGTACCATTCCATGTTCCAGTGTACAAATAATTTGCACTTTGTTCAACAACATAGGCAGTTCTATTTTTACCATCAGAGATAATATTTGTAGCGCCTGTGGTTCTATTACTTGAAATAATACTCAGAGCATCTTCAATGTCTTCTGCTTTATCAAGTACCATTCTCTGTCTAATACCCAGAGGAGTACCATGAATCGTTGTATCATTAACATAAACTGCCGTATAACCAATAGATATACCCTTCTCATTTATACCACTCTCAGCGCTTACCTCAATTGATAACCCAATGACAACAGATGCAAAACCATTCTCTGGTGTACGAACAATCAAAAGCTGATCATTAGAAGCATAATCACCAGTAATGGGATCGCGTATGCTCCTAAGAGGCCAATCAGCACTTTTTAGATGATAAAGTCTACCATCAACTGTCGCAGGCCCCCAACAAGCCATACCAACACATCTAATAGCAGGGTCAAGTACATCCATAACAGCTACTTCTTCAAAAGATAAATTAACAGCATCGGCTCTCCCCTGCATCTCATCTTTATACTCCTGCGGCACCATATCCTTCAATGTATTCCAGATATAAACAAGATCATCATAGAAAATACCAAGTTTTTTCTCAATAAAATCAAGCCATGCACGTCTACTTTTTAAATAGTCCTCTTTTAAAAAATAACCCAGCTGATACCCCATATTATAATACGAACCATTAAGATGAATAATCCTTACACCATCACGAATTTCGAACCAGGCACCATCTAAAATATCATCCTGAATAACGATACTTTGATCATGAACCGAGGAAAAAGGGGTAACTTCAAAACTAAAGCATAAAGGCATACATAAAACAAACACGTTGATGAAAATAATAAATATCTTGGGGATAACTGTTTTACGCATTTTAAAAACTCCCAAATAATAAATTATGTTTTTTATTACTTAAAAACATTACGAGCAAAGAGAAACATGATGAGGAAAAAACAAAAACCATTAAATCATAGAAAAAACATAAACTAGGTTGGTGATGAACGAACCCTTTCTGAGCCGCTGGCTATGATGAAGATCTTGAGTACTGAAAAAAGTCAGATATGCTCCTTTAGCATATCTGCAATCTTTTCTAAAAATATTTTATCCTCATTATTAAAAGCATCACGCGCATCAGAATCAATGTCTATCTCAGCGATAACATGACCTTCTTTTTTTATTGGAACAACAATCTCTGATTTAGTAGAAACAAAACAAGCAAGGTAACGATTATCGCTATTTACATCTGAAATAAGTTCTGTTTTACCTGTTGCTGCTGAACTACCACAGATACCTTTTCCAACAGGGATTCTTGTATGCTCCGTTGCTTGTTTTCCTCTCCATGGACCCAGAACAAGAGTACCATCTTCAACGATATATATGCCAACCCAGGTGTATTTCTCAAAATTTTCATAAAGAAAATCCACAATTTTTTGTAAAACATCCTCTTGTGTGTTGGAAATAAGTTTTTTGATTTTATTCTCAGCTAGTTTATAGTCCAAAGAAATCACCTCATTTATGTTTCGTAATCAAAAAGACTTGTTTGTTTATCCTTCGGATGAGATGAAACTCTAATAATTTCCTCTTTGGATGGAAGTTCAATACGACCATATTGACCACCACCACCAGGGAGAATTATTACCTTTTTTTCGCGGAAAGCTTGTATAGCATCGGCTACAGCAGGAACAGTAACTCTCGCTATTTCATCCATATCAACATCTAACAAGACATTTATTTCACTGCCAAAAGCATCAACTAAATCTGACCAATGTTTTGTAACAGTCTGAGTAAACGGGTTACGCTGACCAACTGCTTTTGTAATAATCTCAGCAAGTGGAATCAGATGAACATATGGTGGGCGATGATCAGGATGAATCGCCTCAGAGAAATCCGCTTTTTCATTGATGTTATCCTTCACACCTCGTTTAATACGTTTTCCACAGCTGCATTTCCAACGGCGACGTATAGCCTCCTCAAGAGTATAATGTGTGTAACATGACGTGCAAGCGGTTTCATGATACTTCCCTTCTTGAGGTGGTAAACCCACGTTGAGTACTGGCTTGTTACCACCGATGCGTAATATCGCTTTTTTGATCTCCTGAAACGTGACATCTTTTACCTCAAAACGGTTAAACTCACGAGCGAGACGTACCGGATGAGGGCTATGACAATCACTGTTCGTAAGAAATGTAAGGCGATGTAGCTCTTTTATTTTATCAGCAAAATCTGAATCAGCACTTAATCCAAGTTCAACAAAACTTATATAATCTGTCATGTCGCCGTAGCATTCATTAAGGTTTTCATAATAAGCATATATCGCAGTCCATGGTGTAAAAGCATGTGCAGGACCGATAAGAGCATCAACATCTCTGGCAAGTGATGCTAACTCTTCACCAGTCATATCAACATTGGGACGGCCATCCGATTCAAGATTCCTAGCTTTTGATTTTATACGTTCCTTGAAATCCTCAACGGCAGACATACTAGGAAAATATAACAGATGATGAACACGTTTAACAGCTTCAACTTCGACACTGAGGATAAAACGTGTACCATTTAGTTCATATGTACCTTCATCCACTAGTTCACATTGTTTTATTTCTTTCATCCAACCACTATGAAGACAATCACCAGTAGCTACAATGTCGACACCTTTCCGAGGTGCCTCTAGAGATATTGTCTCAATATTCATTTTGTCACTAGTTGCACCAGAAAAACGTGAATGGATATGGAGATCAGCGTTAACAATCATCCAAAAACCCCCACAGGCACTTTTAGTATATAACAACTAGTTTATGTATTTACTGGAAAAATATTAGAAAATATTATTTTATTATTGTTTTCTACTAATTTCTTAAGAATCTTCTTCGATATCCTCTACTTGTAAATCAGATTCTTTTGACGGCTCAGGTGGTTCATACCCTGGTTTTCTGGATTTATCATCTAACTGTTTAGGTTCAAAAAAGGTTTTATTTGCAACTATTTCTAAAACACCAGCAATAACGAGAATAAAACCAGATAAAAGTATCAAAATCGCTCCAAAACCAAGATTCCAATCAACATTTATCTGCCCAGATATACCTCCTTCAGACACTGAAAAAGCATATGTTCCACCAAAAGGATTACTTGAAAGCGCGTTCAAAAGATCAAAAATGTAATTACTTCCGTTAGAGGTATCTCCTATCAATCCCGTAATAAAACCAATAGCCATAATAGCGAGAATCAACACAATTATCACAACGATTAACTTGATACCACGGTAAAGATACTTCTTTCCAAGTTTACGACTGAGATGAAGGCCAACAGTTCCAAGTATCATAAAAACAAAACCAATGAGAATAATCAATGAAAACGGAAAAAACATAGTACCCATCGGAGTTAACCCAGATGAACTAGGTATAGTAATCTGAACACCATTTAAACCATCAATTGTTAAAAGATCAAACCTGCCAGTTGTCAAAATATCAGGAACGTTTATATCAGCTGAAACAACATACCATTGGTTAAAAAGACCTACAATAGCAACAATAATGCCAACAAAACATAGAATATTCCCAATGCTTTTCAGATTAAAACCATCAATATAAAACATAGAAACAACTCTAGGCCCAAGACCATATTTTTTATGACGGCGATAAATACGATAAAGAATAACACCAAGAGAAACAACAGTTAAAGCAACAAAGATTGTAACAAAATTATACAGGAACCATTCAAAAATAAATAATATCTCATTTGCTGGGAGGAGGCTATTACCCCAGGTTATACCATCCCACATAAGATTACCATTCATGTCCTGCCGATATTTAGGACCTTGAGGGCCAGCATTACCCATAATAATATCTTCGGCACTGCTAACTTCGCCCCATAAAAAATTATAATTAAGCCATATCTGATCAGAAAGTTTGACTAGTTTGTAATCATCGGGGAACAATATTTTACCATTATCAGCAACTATATCACTAGCAATGCCAAGTTTACCCGAGTAACTCCTTAAATAATTAGCATGAGAACCACGAGCAACATAAACCTTAATATGATCCCCTTGTTTCTCGACCAGATCCCATGTAGCTTTTTGACCACTGTAATGCTGACTATAACCAACCCATTTCTCACCGGAATCAGGTATTACAACTTCCACCATCTCCCAATCGCCTTCATGACGATTATGCTCCCCATCGTTAAACGCATAAAACATCCAATACTGGATAAAAGTATAACCAGAAACACTTGTGTTAACAATATAATAAACCGTGTACCCATACTGAGACATTTTACTTTTATAATCATCAATCACACCATTGTCATTAACAGTACCCGCAGGATTATCAATATAATAAACCGTGTTACCTTCAATATTAATTGTTTTCAGTTTAGAAACAGCATCTAATGGGCTTTCACCAAGTAAATACGAAACATCAACAGGATAACAGCATTCATTTTTTTCAAAATACAGAATAGGTGCATAATCATCCTGTATCTCAGCAGATGAAATAAAGCTAGAAACAGATAACAAAACAAGACAAAACAAGATTAAACAGATTTTTCTTAATTTATCCATGGTTTTATCTCCCCATTGTACTCCTGAAGATTATTAAACACTAATGAAGTATTGTTTTTAACATTTTTTGATTTCTTTAAAAAAACTGGGCAAGTTAACACTTTCCCTGTTAATTATATTATATAATATTAATAGTAAGGTTTATTAGGGGATATACCATATAAAAAACAGATAAAAACCGCATAGGAGATGGGATGAAAAAAATCCTGTGAAAATCTATCCTCATTTAGTGTAAATACTCAAAAAATGAAGTGAAAAATATGTCTAAAGAAAGAAAAGAAAATAACGGAATTTATGACACTGATTCCATACAGGTATTAGAAGGACTTGAAGCAGTAAAGAAAAACCCGGCGATGTACATCGGCAGTACTGATGAAAGAGGACTCCACCATCTAGTATATGAAGTAGTCGATAACTCCATAGACGAGTCATTAGCAGGATACTGCACAAAAATAGAAGTAATAATAAACAAGGATGGGTCAGTAACAGTAAAAGATAATGGTAGAGGCATCCCAGTAAAAATGCATCCTAAATACAAAAAATCTGGGTTAGAACTAGTTTTAACAACATTACATGCAGGTGGTAAATTTGATAATGAAGCATATAAAGTATCTGGTGGTTTACACGGTGTCGGCATATCTGTGGTTAACGCGTTATCATCCTGGCTTGAAGCAGAAGTCAAAAGAAATAACCGTATTTATCGTCAGAAATATGATCATGGTAAACCAATTACCCCTGTAGAAGAAGTTGGTGAAACCCAGGAGTCAGGTACAACTATTACTTTTTCACCAGATTCTGAGATTTTTGAGACTACAGATATAAAATATGATATAATTGCAACAAGATTAAGAGAACTTGCTTTTCTAAATGCAGGATTAGAGATACAAATATTTGATGAAAGAACCGGTAAAAAAGAAGTTTTCAAATATGACGGTGGCATCAAAGAGTTTGTAAGATATATTAATCGTAATAAAACACCTCTTCACCCTGAACCTATTTATCTAAAAGCAGAAAAAGAAGATGTTGAAGTTGAAATTGCTATTCAGTACACTGATGGATACACAGAGAACATTTTCACATTTGCGAATAATATTAACACTCATGAAGGGGGGACACATCTTTCAGGGTTTAAAGGAGCCCTCACACGAGTTTTAAATGATTATGGCAAAAAAAATGGACTTTTTGAAAATGAAAGCTTCAGTTTAGCCGGTGAGGACTGTCGTGAAGGTATAACCACTGTTATATCATGTAAAGTAAGGCATCCTCAGTTTGAAGGACAAACAAAAACCAAACTTGGTAACTCTGAAGTAAGAGGGATTGTCGAAAGTTTAACTAATGAGAAACTTAGTGAGTTTTTTGAGGAAAACCCAAGTGTAGCAAGAGTGATACTTGATAAGGCTATTAATGCTAGCCGTGCTCGCGAAGCTGCAAGAAAAGCCAGAGAGCTTACAAGACGTAAAGGACTCCTTGAATCAACTGCACTTCCAGGTAAATTAGCTGATTGCTCATGTAGAGATCCTAGTAAAACCGAGCTTTATATTGTTGAAGGAGACAGTGCTGGTGGTTCTGCTAAGCAGGGACGAGATCGGGATTTCCAAGCTATACTCCCACTTAGGGGTAAAATTCTCAATGTTGAAAAAGCTCGTATGGATAAAATACTGAAAAACAATGAGATTCTCGCTCTTATCACAGCTATTGGAACCGGCATTGGTGAGGAGTTCAACATTGAAAACGCTCGTTATCATAAGATTATTATTATGACTGATGCCGATGTTGACGGTGAGCACATTCGCACATTACTTTTAACGTTTTTCTTCCGTTATATGCGTCCATTGATAGAGGAGGGATATCTGTATATTGCTCAGCCACCACTGTATAAACTTTCAAAGGGAAAACAAGTAACATATGCCTATTCTGAGAGAGAAAAACTTGTGAAACTAAAGGAGCTTGGTGAAACCGGTGTTAACATACAGCGTTACAAGGGTCTTGGTGAGATGAACCCTCGTCAGCTTTGGGAAACAACTATGAACCCAGAAAATAGGATGATGATACAGGTTACAGTTAATGACGCTGTGGAAGCAGATGAACTTTTTACTATTCTGATGGGGGAAAAAGTTGAACCAAGACGCGAGTTCATAGAACTACATGCTAAAGAGGTGACTAATTTAGATATATGAGGTGAACTAATATGACAGATGATACTCAAGAGAAAAAGAATCAAATCCATACAATTGAGTCAGAGATGAAACGAGCTTTTATTGATTATTCAATGAGTGTTATAATGAGCCGTGCTCTCCCTGATGTGAGAGATGGTTTAAAACCTGTTCATAGACGTATTTTGTATGCCATGAATGATATGGGCCTTACTCATGATAAGCCATATAAGAAATCAGCACGTGTAGTAGGAGAAGTACTTGGTAAGTATCACCCCCACGGAGATCAAGCTGTTTATGACACGCTGGTTAGAATGGCACAGGATTTCTCTCTTCGTTATCCACTGATTGATGGACAGGGTAACTTTGGTTCAGTTGATGGTGACTCTGCAGCAGCTATGCGTTACACTGAGGCACGTATGTCAAAGATAGCTAAACTTATGCTTGAGGATATAGATAAAGACACTGTCGAATGGCGCGATAATTTTGATGGTACTTTGAAGGAGCCATCTGTATTGCCGGCTAAGCTTCCAAATCTCCTAATCAACGGTTCCTCAGGTATAGCTGTTGGTATGGCTACTAACATGCCTCCTCATAACATTAGTGAAGTTATTGATGGTATTATCGCAGTTATTGATAATCCTGAAATCTCCATTACTGAGTTGATGAATATTATTCAGGGTCCTGATTTCCCAACTGGTGGTATTATATACGGTAAAGGTGGAATTCTTAGCGCGTATACCTCTGGTAAAGGTCTTTTAAGAGTTCGTGCTAAAACACATATAGAAGGAGAAGACAGAAAAAAAATAGTTGTTACTGAGCTGCCATATCAGGTTAACAAAGCAAATCTTCTAGTGAACATCGCTAATCTTGTAAAAAACAAGAAAATAGAAGGAATAAGTGATTTAAGAGACGAAAGTGACAGAGAAGGCATGCGCATTGTAATTGAGCTTAAACGTGATGCAATAGAGGATGTTGTACTCAATCAGCTTTTTAGTCATACAGATATGCAGTCAACTTTTGGGATTCTAAATCTTGCTATTGTCAATGGTGAACCCAGGGTTCTCAATTTAAAAGAACTTATTGAGAACTACATACTACATCGGATCGAGGTTATAACAAGACGTACAACCTATGACTTAAACAAGGCCAAAGAAAAAATACACATACTTGAGGGTTTCATGATAGCACTGAAAAACATAGATGAAGTTATCAAGATAATCCGAAGTAGTAAAACAGTTGATGAAGCAAAAACACGCTTGATAAAGCGTTTTGAGTTCTCTGATAAACAGGTTAAAGCAATACTAGATATGAGGCTTCAGAAGCTCACAGGTATGGAAATTGAAGGCGTCGAAAAAGATTACAATGAAACAAAACAATTAATCCAAAGATTAGAAGAACTTTTAGGTAGCAGGGAGAACATTTTAAACGAGATTAAAAAAGAGATTTTAGAGATAAAAGAAAAATTTGGAGATGAACGTCGAACTGAGATCGTGGAAGGAGAAATTGATATAGAAATCGAGGATCTCATACCTGTACAAGATGTAGTTGTGACAATCACAGATAGCGGGTATATAAAACGCCTACCCTGTGAAACATACAGAACTCAAAGACGCGGTGGAAAAGGACTCATTGGTATGGAAACCAAAGAAGAAGATGTGGTTGTAGATTCATTTATCACCTCAACACATGATTATATCATGTTTTTCACCAACCATGGTAAGGCATTCTGGTTAAAAGGATATAAAATACCAGAGGGAGGACGTCATTCTAAGGGGAAAGCTATTATTAACCTGTTACCTCGACTTGAGGAGGGAGAATACGTTGAAACAGCTATTCCTATTCATGAGTTTGATGATGAACATTACCTAGTTTTTGCAACACGTAAAGGAATTATCAAAAAAACTGTTTTATCCGCGTATAGTAACATCCGTGTTAACGGTGTAAGAGCTATAAAACTAGATGAAGATGATGAACTCATCAGCACAAAACTATCTGATGGGAAACAAACCATCATGATAGCTACAGCCAACGGTCAAGCATGTAGATTCCATGAAAGTGAAGTAAGACCAATGGGAAGAGTCACACGCGGTGTTATTGGCATACGACTTGGCAAGGATGATAAAGCAGTGTCGATGGCTATTGTAAGTGAAGAAGGAACACTATTAACAATAACAGAAAACGGCTACGGTAAACGATCTCCTATAAGTGAATACCGTAAAACACATCGTGGTAGCAAAGGTGTTAGAACTATTATTACAAATGAGAGAAATGGGAAAGTAATCTGGGTTAAAGAAGTAACAGATGATGATGAAATTATGCTTACAAGTAGAGAGGGTATGATAGTACGCATACCAGTAAAAGATATCAGAATACAAGGTCGTAACACGATGGGTGTTAGAATAATGAGACTTAACGAGGGAGATAAAGTAGTATCAGTTGCTAAAATCGTTGAAAACGGTGACGATAACGAAGGGGAAGACGAAGGAGAAAAACAGTGAAAAATAAAACGATAACTTAGGAATTTTAATAGATGGCCCATTTATAATTATATCAAAAAATAAAAACATTTATATGTTAAATTATATAACATATAATACAAATTAAATGAAGGGGGTAAAGAATTATATGAAAAAAACCATAAGTATTTTGTTAATAACTTTTCTAGTAATAAGTGGAATAGGAGCAGCCGGAGCAAATAATAAAAACACAGAATTCACACCCACAGTTAGAGCTTTATCAGATGAGATAACATTTCCACATTTTAAACTAAAAGAAGCAAACACAAACTATATCGATTTAACTTTGGATGATGTATCGACTTTTTTGATGGAACCCAGACGGCCGATACTTCCAAAAATTGTAAAAATATTTGAACTACCCTTTGGTGTGAAAAATGTTAGAGTTCAAGTAACACCAGGAGAGGTTAACGAGAAACATGTTTCAAAACAGATATCTCCATCTCCCAGGATGCTTCCTCTCATTACAGCAACAACTTCTCCAGTTAAACAGGAAAAAGATCTGAAGATATATAGTAGCAATGATCCTTATCCTTCAACATGGTATCGATACAGTGTTAAATGTGGTTTAAACAAGGAAAATGAAAGGGTTACACATCTTATAGTTCATATATATCCTGTTAGATATGTGCCAGCACAAGGAAAACTGCTAAGCATCGATAAAAGTGACATAAAAATAACATATGAAGAAAACAATAAAAAACCTAGAGCAACCACCGCAGATTACGATCTTGTCATTATTGCACCAAGAATTTTTAAAAGACCCTTACAAAAACTAGTTGATCATAAAAACAACATAGGTGTCAAAACATTTTTAAAGACAACAGAGGAGATCTACAAAAACTACAACGGCGTTGATAAACCTGAGAAAATCAAATATTTCATAAAAGATATGATAGAAACACACAACATCAAATATGTTTTACTAGTTGGAGGATTAAAATCACAGTTTTATGCTAAGCCAAGAGATAACTGCAATCAGGGATCTAGATATTGGTATTTACCCGTTAGATATACAAATCTTTATGATAATCCCAAGTTCCCCTTAGAAGCCGAGACGTTACATGATCCCGGCGTTATAAGTGATCTGTATTACGCAGACATATATGATGGAGAAGGAAATTTCTCAAGCTGGGATCCTAACGGAGATGG
>Ga0190359_1000932_pt1 | contig 19074 bp, 13 predicted proteins | sample 48721823_MG_FD_161269 | JGI IMG/M metagenome (GOLD analysis project Ga0190359, IMG submission 161269) | Hydrothermal vent microbial mat bacterial communities from Southern Trench, Guaymas Basin, Mexico - 4872-18-2-3_MG | ecosystem: Environmental > Aquatic > Marine > Hydrothermal vents >... | reverse complement strand
TATGGATGGAACCTGTACCTTCTGTCTACATAACAGATCTCCGCATTTTACCTGATATAGATAAACAGGAGGTAGAGATAACAATTATTTGTAGTGAAAATAGGGATGGTTATTCCACTGAAATAAAAATTATTGAGAAGGATAGTATAATTTGTATAAAAAAGTGGAAATTGAATCAGCCTGTAAGACTCAGCATAAAAAATCCAAAGCTGTGGTCACCGGATTCACCGCATCTTTATGATTTAGAGATAAAACTGATGAAAAATGGAAAGAGTCTCGATGTAATCAGGAGTTACTTTGGGATGAGGAAGATCTCATTAGGAAAAGATGAAAAGGGGATAACGAGAATCATGCTTAATAACAAATTTTTATTTCAGATTGGTCCACTGGATCAGGGTTATTGGCCTGATGGTCTACTTACTCCACCGACAGAAGATGCATATATATTTGATCTTAATATGATAAAAAAATATGGATTTAATATGTTGAGAAAACATGTAAAAATAGAGTCACGCCGTTTCTATTCACTTTGTGATAGTATGGGAATAATTGTATGGCAAGACATGCCTAGTGGATTCAGATCGCATAAATTTAATGGTGATGATTCATACTATTCAGGGGGTGAAGCCAAACAATTTGAATTAGAATTGAAAAGGATGATTGAATCTCATATCAACAATTGTTGCATAGTTATGTGGATTCCCTTTAATGAGGGGTGGGGACAGCATGATACGGAACAGATTGTCAAACTCATCCGTTCGATGGATCCTACAAGGATAATTGATAATGCAAGTGGATGGACTGATGTAGGTGCAGGTGATGTCGTTGATATACATGCTTATCCAGGACCTTCTGCTCCAGAACCGGAACCATATCGGGCAGCAGTACTAGGAGAGTTTGGAGGACTTGGCTTGAATATTTCAGGACATACGTGGAAGGAGTCGGGATGGGGTTACAAAATTTTTGAGTCAATGGATGATCTGATGAGTCACTATGAGTCTCTATATGAGAGACTCATACCATTGATTGATAATCCTGGTTTAAGTGGTGCTGTTTATACACAAATCTCAGACATAGAGACAGAGAACAATGGGTTGATGACATATGACAGGAAGGTTTTAAAAATTGATCCAGGGTGGGCATCATTGGCACAAAAGGGATATTTTCCCCCAAGATTAAAAAATATGAATGATATTTTCATAGATGAAGTTGATCTGGAATTTATCGATCCACTTAGAGGTGGAAAAATATACTATACTTTAGATGGGAAAGATCCAACGAAAACTTCAGATATTTATACAGGTCCGATTCACATTACAGAAAGAACAACAGTAAAGGCTGTGGTTGTTTGGGAAAATGGGAAGATGAGTCGTATAAGAAGATTTGATATTAGAAAGGTCAAACCATTGCCATCTGTAGATATTTTAAAAAAAGAAAAGGGTTTGATTTTAAAGTTATATAAAGGAGAATGGGATATACTGCCTGATTTCTCGAAATTGAAACTACAAGATAGTTTTATTATATCAAGAATAGATCTTTCTGGAGTGAGCATAGATAAACGGTTCGGGTTGGAACTGGATGGTTATATAGATATTCCAGAGACTGGAGTATACAGGTTTTATTTATCTTCTGATGATGGTAGTAGACTTTTAATCCACGGCAGAGAGGTTATTATTAATAATGGGATTCATGGAATGCGAGAAAAATCGGGAACAGTGGCGTTAGAAAAGGGACTTCATCCTTTTACTCTGGAATATTTCCAAAGGTCAGGAGGTCTCGGCTTAAAGGTTTATATTTCAGGCAAAAATATTGTTAAGCAGGAGATTGGAACTGATTATCTATATCATAAACTTTAAGAATTATTTTATGGGGGTTTTGTGAAAATTTTTCTTAATTATATTACTTTACATATTTGAATAATTCTTTCCGACCACCAAGTATATCAATGGCTGCTTGGTCTTGCCTTCTGCTAAAAGATGAATTCATTTATTAATAAAAAAAGAGTCATTTGTATTATCAAAGACTCTTTTTATGCGGGGCCGACGGGGATCGAACCCGCAACCTCCGGCGTGACAGGCCGGCGCTCTAACCATGTTGAACTACGGCCCCTTTATATTGTTGAAGTTCTTAATATACAATTTTTTTTCTTTTTGTCAACTAATTTTTAAAACCACCTGTGGGAAACGGAACCAAGCATTGACTCAAAAATAAAGTAACATTGGATGAAATGAACTTTTTAAAAAATTGGTCGTTGCCTCATGATAGAATGTAACCATAAAACAGGAGAATTGATTATGAGCACAACGACCAAATACCTACTCGTTCCCAAACTTGTTTTTGGAAACGATTTTGAAAAGAAACTCTGTTTCTATATAGCAAATCCCTGAGAGTAAAAAAAGAGGATTGTTTTAGCTCCCCAACAAGAAAATATATATCGATTCTTATTTACTCGTCCGAAGGCCGATCAACAGGGCAATCAAAATTATACAATTATTTAATTTAATTAGATTATTTCTCCCCAATCCTGATCGATTTTTTCTTCTTCGATGCCTGTTTTGGAAGTTATTGCAGGATGATATTCACTGATTGATTGATTTATTTACAATCGATTACCAATAATTATTAACTATATTCCTTGTTAGTATCCTTTTAGTTGTTATATAATAATTATGCATACTTGTTGAATTAGTGTGTTAGTGGAATAGCCGTATGGTGGTGTGATTTTTGGGTGGCCTCTTATATATCTATACCAATAATAATAAGGGGGACAGCAGGAACACCGCGTCCCTGTCTAATAACATTATATAATTCCCCCTCATAATAAGCAACACCAGAACTCATTTGAGATTGTAATGTTTTCATTGGTAATATTTCAACCCCTACATCTATTTTATCACCAATATAAAAAGCAAGATGTTTTACAAATAAATCATATGCCACAAATGAATATTTTCCAAATTGAACTTCTATAGCCACCCTATCTTTCACAAAATCTGTCTGATTATAACTATAAATTGGTGAAAACCCCGCCTTTTCAATTTCCTTTTTCTGATTTTCTGGTGGCATTGTAATAGTTTTACGTATTAATTTTTCATCTTTTGTAACCCAATAGTTGACTCTACTTTCCTCCCAATTTTTTTCTTCCAGAAGGTTTTTAAATGATTTATTCATATCAATTGGGCTATATAACAAGCGCCCTTTCATATTCTTTTCTTTTGAAACCTTTGTTTTACATGCATTTCCATCAACATGTTTGATGACATTTTGTATCTCTTCCCAAAGTTGCGGTTTATGTACAAGAAGAAATTCTAATCCATTTAAATGTGAATATAAATCTACTATTCTCACAATGATATTCTCTTTGATTTCAAACTAATTTTAATTGATGATATTTTCTTTCTTGCTCTTTCCAAGGTGGAACTAAAAATTTGCTGTTTGATTTTGGGTCATATTTTGGTTTATTCATTGGTCTTGTTTTTAATGTGCCATTAATTGCTTTTAATATTCTATCACGAGCGATATCGACATATTTTTTTTCAGTTTCTGCTCCGACACCTCTTCTATTATGTCTTATTGCGGCAATAATCGAAGTACCGGTTCCAAGAAATGGATCCAATACCCAATCTCTTTCATTTGTCATTGAAAGAACAAGACGTTCAATCAACTCAACAGGAAATTGACAAGGATGATCAGTTTTTTCCACATGATTACTTTTTACGTTCGGAATATCCCAAACATCGCCCGGATTCTTACCAAGTGGATTACAAGAATATTGTCCTGCTTTAGGACCTTTATAGTACTTCTTCATAGGATATTTTTGTGGAATTCTTACTGGATCAAGATTAAAAATATATTCTTTTGTTTTTCTTGTAAACCAAATGATTGTCTCATAACGACCGGAAAATCTTCTTGAACAGTGTAACCCGTGTTCAAAATGCCATATAATTCTATTACGCATAATAAGACCCAATTCATTAAATATTGGATATAAAATTGTATCAAGAGGAATGATAGCTCCATTATTAACATAATTTCCGACTTGCCAACAAATACTTCCATTATCTGAAAGTACACGAACGCACTCTCTTATTACTTTGGCCTGTTGGTTTATGTAAGTTTCAACTTTGAGTTTTTTCTCATATTCTTTACCAATATTATACGGAGGTGACGTTACAATCAATTGAATCGATTTATCAGGTATATCTTTTAGTAAATCTATACAGTCTCCATGGAAAAGCACTACATGCTCATCTATGCTAAATTTATTTGAAATTTTTAAGTTTAATCCAAGCATATCGTCCTTGCCTCCTCTAATTATCGACTAAAGCATGACCCTATTATTAAATTATCAATTTTTGCTTTTTACCTTTATTGCTTAAGTTTATTATCATTTTTTTCAAGCCACTTCTCTAATTGCTTGTATTGCATTGGCCAGACATTGTAATACTCATTTTCGAAAATTTCTAAACAAAGGCGGATAGCAGTTTCATGCTGGTTTCCAAATTTTTCTTTCCAAAAGATACCAAATTCTGTAGTGTATTCATCCTTATTTAACTTTGAATATCCATAACAAATTCCATCATAATTTGGATGGGCTGTCTCGCTTAAGTCGTCATAGATTGCTTTTATTCCAGTATATTTTTGATTACTATTTTTTACTAATCCATTTACATTAATAGGATCTGGCATCTTGTCTTGTTTTTTAGATCCTAACAGCATTCTCGTTGTAATCATATCAAAATCATTAAAACTTAATTTGTTGTTAATAACAGATTTCATTTGTTTGTTCATATATATCAGAAGGCATAAAGTCTCGATTGCAGCCCTTGTCAAAATTCTCGCACCGATTATCATGTTCTTCTGGCCTAATTTATACGCTTGGGATAGTATATCCAAAAGACGCCATCCAATCCCTTCTCGTAATACTATTATTCTGTAAGTGAGTTTCCACTTATGAGCAATATCTGATCTAGCGTGCAATGAAGCCACATCAACTTTAGGGCATAACGATGTTTTAAAATTGTGAATTGTTCTCTCTATATCAATCATTTACATTTGACATATTATTTTCTATATATTAAACAAATAAAATTTTCTAATATTAGCAAATTAAATTTGCCTAAAATCAAAAATTTAATTGTGGCTTTTTAGGGCAATTCGTACACGTTATACTCTATTTAATCTTCAAAAAAAAATTCTAACATTAATCCTATGTCAACTTATGATTATTAATTTTTAATAACAGCAATTTTATTTTTATAGAGATGAATATTATTGTACAACTTACTGCATGAAGGTGCCTTAACATTTCAGAAATTAAATTGCCATTATTACATAATAATGTGCAATTTTTGCTTTAATTTTTTCTTTATTTTTTAATGTAAAGATGTATTGATAATTTGTCAAGAAGTTTTTGATATTTGCAAGATCGCTAAGATGAGTGGATTTATAAAGGCCAAGATTTTAGTAAACAATGGTCTATAATAGATTTTGAGACCATGATTGGAATAAATTAACTTTAAATCAAATAAAGCTAGATATTGATGTATTGGTCTTCCGTGAAAATAAAAGAAAAATCTAATAGTGATAATTTTATATTACAAGATCGATCTGAACGCCAAATTTATTTTCAGTATCCCCTTTTATTCTATCATTTCCAGTGCCCCATGAATCTGCTCCATAGTGATAGGTGGAACTGTATTTTAAAGATAGTTTAAGATATTTTGACACCCTCCATTTAACAAGAACATACCATCTGGTTCCCTTTCCATACAGTGGTATGATTGTCATTGTACCGGGCAGATCATTTTCGAATTCATATAATCGACTGTCATAAGATTCTGAATCAAAAGTAATCCAGCATCCAGAAATTGCAATGTCTTGATTTATGTTGAATGATAAGTGCTGATAGAATAGAAGTCCGGATTCTTTATAATGATGAGCCAGTATGTTGTTGCCGAGTCTGGTTACTGGATAAATAACAGATTTTTTTTCCAGTCTTGTTTTTAGATGAAATCCAGGACCTGGTTTGATGAATATCTGCATTCGGGTAAGGAGCTGGGTTCGGGCTCTCAAATAATCAAAATTTAATTTAGAATCGGAAGTGTATTTTGACATCACCTGGCTCTTTCTTAATCGGGCGCGCATCTCGATATACAAAAGAGGTGTGATCCTCTGTTCAATCTGTATGAAACCATCACTGCATCTTGTAGGAACTGGTACAGAGTAGGTTCGCCACGGCATCTTGAACAAATCGTAAAAACAGCTTACTGCTGTTTTTGAGCAGATCTTCCACCTGATACCTGTATAAAATCCCTGTTCATTACTGATCCTGTTTGTACTGAACCCATGACCATGTGGATTCTGGAACTCAGGATCGAAGTGTCGAAACGAGAGAACCATAATCATTTTACCACAATCTATTATTGTGCTTGAAATCAGAGACCAGCCAGATGAGGCAGATCTTGCAATCTCTCCTGTAAGGTTGATTTCTCCAAGATAAAGATCATAGTCGAGACCGATGAGAGCGTTTCTTTTACCGTTGAATGCGAATCTGTACCTCTCCCTGTCTTTTCGATCCACCGACCTGGAATATGAATTTTTCCAGCCCGTGATTCCAATGCTCCCTCTACTCAGGAGATATTCTATTCTAATACAACCGAGATTTTCTTTTATCCTGTCTTTTGTTTTAATCTCTGATCGTGTCCTGTGAAGTCCCGAGCTTGGGAAATTCTTTATTGAACCGTCACTGTTTATTGTGGCATCTATGGCCTTGTGTGATCCAAAGAAGCTCAGATACAGGTTTTTATATATTCTACTGCTAAGTGCAACTCCCTGAAAAAAGTTGTTCTCTTCAGAATAATCATAACCGCCTATTCCTCTGGAGTATCTTTTTACAACCATGGTTGGATCTGCACATTTGAAAAATCCGTATGGCCTTGAAAGAACCAGGCCGTGGCCAAATTCAGCAAAAAAGTTACCTGCTATTATATGAGTAGAGCCGGACAGGATATTTGTTCCAATAAAACCTGCTAAATGGTCGTCCCACATCTGCTCACCAGCATCTTTTTGTAGTAATAGGCTTCCATAGATGTTTTTATTCCTGATTAATCTTAACCTGCTGTAGCTTTTTAGAGGTGTACCTGAGTATTTTCCTGTTATGAATCCGCTCGTTTTAGGATATTTGATTTGATTTCTCTGCCTCAGTATTATTTGCGGCTTGCTGTTTTCAGATCTTGAAATGACAAAATAAACCCTTAGACTCTCCCACTCTTTTCTATCGAATTTGAGACGGCCAATAAAATCATTCCATGATCTGAATCTTCCCTCTTTGTCTCTATTCAAAACGATTTTATGAGCCTCGATTGGAGAGATGAGTGGGAGAGACTCCAGCTGCTTGAGCGTTGCACTGTTTAAATCTATTGGATTTCTGCGTATTTCAAGAAGCCGTTCTGCCATCTCTGGTGATACATTTTCATCATATTCTTCAAGGATCGACTCTTCCATTTTTGTCTGACCAATAAGTGGGAGAGTTGTAAGAATCAGTATTAAGAATATTTTTAAAAGACACAACTTGCTCATGATTAAGAATTTGCTCGGCCGAGAAAAATCGATATCGATATCTGGTGTGTTGATCCAAGAAAGGGATGATTTGTGAAAGCATAATCCATTGTAAAGATTTTCCATTTAATCCCTATACCTGAACAAACAGTGGAGGGACTGGTCGTAATGCCGCCCCTGAGTCTTAGTATATGAAAGAGATCGAATTCGAATCCGCTCCTTAATTCAACGGGAAATCCTGTTTCTTTATCGATTTCAAAGGATAGAATTAAATTCTTGCGAATCTTGCAGGCAACACCTATTGACATCTGCTGGGGGAGCGGTTCTTTATTTTTTCCAATTCTTGGATTGTTTATATTTTTAATCGATATTCCGTAGCCGATCTTATTTGTAAGTCTGACTAACAGACCGGCATCTATGCCAATCGATTTGGCATATCCATAATCCTGAATTTGAAGCATGAAGAGCTTTAGTGCTACTCCCAAATACGTGTTTTTTATTAATCTGGTTCCATATCCGATAAGGCCTGTATTTTCACTGTAAAATTTGTTGCCAAGATTTTTTATGGCAATTCCGAAACTTCCTGCTCTGGTTGGAAATACGGTTCCTATCATTTGGAAGTTAAGCCCTGGCATACAGTAGGGATGGGACAGGAACATCGATATGCATGGCGTGCTCTGTGACAGTGCTGCACAGTTTGAAAAAAGTGACTCCGGACCTGACCCAATGGCAACAAATGCGCATCCCATCCCTATGTTTCTTGCTCCAACAGGCAGGAGTTCAAAACTCGCATAAAGAGTGTTGTTTGACATAAAAATTCTCAGGAGTATCATAAGTTGGATTATTTTATATATATTTTTCTTCATTCGAGAAAAAAGAGATTGTTTCGAAAAATAATATAGAGAATATTGGCAAATATAAACTTTATAAATCTATTTTGCAAGAAAAAAATCGATATTAACTGTAAATAAGCCTGAAAGAGAGAATAATATTTTAATAAAGAAACTTGACAAAGTTATTTGAAAGATTATATTGATAATATGGACCTGATTTGACTCGAGGAGGCAGATTTATGAAGTTTATATCATTGTTTTGTTTCAGGAGGTTCCCTTTATATTTATTTTTACTTTTTCTTATGTTTCCTTTTATTGAAGCACAAGGTCAGCAGATCGAGGCACGAGTCAGCGTTATGCTGGAACTTTTGCCGCTCGAGAAGCAACAAGAACTGAAGGATCTTGCGGATGAGATAGAGTCTTATATAAATGACTACGACTGGACAGGTGAGGTTCTGGAGGAGCCAATCAAAGTAATAATGAAGATATTTCTCAGAGACAGAAGTGTGAGCTATGAAAACAGGTATTCAGGAAGATTTCTAATCAGCAATGAAAAGGATATCCAGTATTATGACAGATACTGGTATTTCCCTTTTGAGGCAGGCAATCAATTGATTCATAGTGATGATAATTTCGATCCGTTTACGAGATTCATAGATTTTTATATCTATCTAATAATAGGGGGTGAATATGATAAATTTGGTAAGTTTATGGGAACTCCCTATTTTGAAAAGGCAAAACATATTACTGAGCTTGCTCAGTTTAACACTGTATTTTTTAAGGGATGGAAAGAGAGAGGAGAGCTGGCCAATTATATATTGAGTGATGAGAACATACCATTCAGGACTATGAAGGATTTTTTCTTTCTCGGTCTCTCTTATGTTGGTGAAGAGGATACGACTGCAAAGAGGTATTGTGGGAAGGCGCTGTCGATACTCGAGGATATTTTGACAAAGGATCCGGGGAATAAAAAATCTCTTCAGTTTATCCATGGTCATCGCATGGAGTTGATAGAGATATTTAAAGATGACCCTGATGTAATAAAGAGGCTCATGAAGCTCGATCCCGATAATTCAGAATACTATTTAAAACATATCCATAACGAAAAGTGAATCTCTTGATGATGTAAATTGTGGGATAAAAAAAATTTTATTGCGTTGAGTGTGAAATGTTTTTAAATTATTTTTCAGTATGGGCGATTAGCTCAGTTGGTTAGAGCGCTGGTCTCACATACCAGAGGTCACTGGTTCGAATCCAGTATCGCCCACGCGATTTTGTGTTATGCCCCGGTTTCGGGGTATTATAATTTTATCTGCTTTTCCAGTATTGATTTGACCGTATTAACAAATTTTGTTCCATCATATGGTTTTGTAAATATGGCAGATACATTGTATTTGTTTGCTTTTGTTATTACATCCTCATCAACGGTTTTGCCTGTCATTACTATGATCGGTATGTCACCTTTATCAGGAAGTTCTCTGATCTTTTTAATAAGATCAAAACCGCTGCCAACAGGCATTAAAAGATCCATGACAATCAAATCGAACTGATTGTTTAATATCTCTTTATTCCCCTGATATGCATCTTCTGCGATCGTTACATCAAAACCCTCAAGTTCCAGCCTTAGTTTTACCATCTCTGCAAACTCGATCTCATCCTCAACAATTAGTACTCTTTTGCCGACCATATGTGTTTCCTCCATAATAGTTTACCCATTAATTGTCTCTATTACTTTTTCTTTGAGCTCTTCTGGATCAATTGGTTTATGGATTTGTGGAAATGCAGTATTCTCGTCAACATGATTCAGCAATTCCCTGTTAACTTCATATGCACTCATGATTAAAATTGGTATGTTGTTTGTTCTCTTGTCGTGTTTTAACCGTCCTATTACCTCATATCCGCTCATCTCTGGCATCATCATGTCTAATATAATCAGAGAAAAGTCGTCGTTTTTAGCCTTTCTCACGCCGCTTTCTCCATCATAGGCTGCATCGACACGATACCCTTCAGACCTGAGGAAACCTGAAACCACATCAACAATGCTTTCTGAATCGTCGACAATTAGAATCTTTGGAAATGGTTTTTTCTCAAGAGTGAAGTGGAACGTGGTTCCCTTTCCGAGAGTGGAGTCGACCCAGATATTGCCTCCCATCTTCTCAATCAGTCCCTTGGTTATTGCAAGACCGAGGCCGGTCCCTCTGTATCCAGATGCTCCCCTTTCCCTTCCAAACTGCTCGAACTTTGAGAAGATGTAGGGAAGATGTTCTTCTGCTATTCCCTTTCCAGTATCTGATACGCTACATTTAATAAATTTTTCATTATTTCTTATATCGATTCTTATCTCGTCTCCGTTTTCCACATACCGAATTGCATTGCTTAGAAGGTTATTGAATATCTGGGTTATTTTGTCTCCATCGCCATAGATCCTGATCGGCCGATCATGGAGTGATAGATTCAGTCTTACGCCCTTTTTTGTTGCTATATTTTCATATTCCTCGATTATTGTTTCTGCAATTGTTGCGATGTCTACATTGCTTCTTCTGATCTTCAATTTGCCTGCCTCGATTCTCGATATGTCGAGTAGATCTGTTACCAGCCGCGTCAGTCGGTCTATGTTGTTTCTTGTGCGAAGAAGAAGTTTTTTCTGCATCTCATTCAATTTACCAATTCGTTCTTCTAGACACACAGAGACTCCTTCTCTCATTATTCCGATTGGATTCCGCAGTTCATGTGAGACCATGGATATGAAGTTACTCTTCATCTGATCGAGCTCTTTGAGTTTCTTATTGATTTTTTGGAGATTCTCTTCTGCTTTTTTCCTTTCATTAATGATATTTTGAGTATAGAGGCTGAAGAGTATGAGTACACCGACGGCAAGCAGACGCATCCAGAATCCCATGGGATCTGGAGAAATCAGCCCCTTGATGAGCGGTCCCTTGCCCAGTACGAATACATCTCTCACTCCTTCAAGAATCCAGTACAGCAGGGAAAATGCGAGGCCGACCCAGATCATGCTTATTTCCGAACCCCTCTTTTCTTCTTCTCCTCTCTCTTCTTTAGTTTTAACCACAGATTGTATATAGATTCCTGATAGAATGAGGATGAATATTACCATTATCCTCATCCAGAAGGAGAAGAGATCGGGAAAGAGCAGACGTTCTATGAATCTTCCTTTTTGGAAGGATATAACGTCTCTTATTGATTCTAAAATCCAGTAGAATACTCCAAAACCGATTGCAGATAATATGAATCTGAATCTTCTTATTCTCTTGTGCATATTTAGATTCGAATCACCCATTGTTTCCTCTTTGTGTTCTTTTTTCAAATAAAAAGAGACACAAATCTGAAATTATTGACATCCACAAGTCCCATATCTGTGATTTTGAGCTCTGGTATTACTGGAAGGGCTGTAAATGAGAGCTGCATGAAAGGATCCCCTATAGTACAGCCCATCTCTCTTGTGATTTTCTTTAGTCCCTCCAGCCTGTCCTTAACATAGTTTAGGGGCTCTTCTGACATGAGTCCGCCAACAGGAAGGGGGAGAGAGTCTCGAACCTTACCATCAACGACTGCAGCAAGGCCACCCTGCATTTTTACGATAGAATTTATGACATCTCTTATGTCTGAATCGTTTGTGCCGACTGCGATTATGTTGTGTGAATCGTGCGCCACAGATGATCCGATTGCCCCCTTTTTCAGCCCGAATCCTTTAACAAAACCAGTGTTTATGTTGCCCGATTTTCCATATCGTTCGACAACTACGATCTTTAGAATATCCTCTTCCGTGCTGCTCTCCACATACCCATCGACAACATTTGGAGTTACAGCTATCTGTTTTGTTATTATCTGATCTGGTATGATCTGTATGACTCTCATCATGCTCTTTTCTATGTACTCAACTTTTAGACTTCTGGAATCAACAGGATCTTTTATTATTGATTTTAATAGACCTTCTGGGGTAATTTTTTGAGGTTCTTGTTTAAGCATGCCATTCTCTGCAACTATATTACCATTCTTGAATACCAGAGAGATGTTCATATTTTCAAAATTGTCAAAAACAACAAGATCTGCCCTGTAGCCGACAGCTACTGCACCGCGGTCGGTTAGTCCAAAATAGAGAGCAGGATTTATTGTTGCCATTTTAATGGCAGTAATTGGATCGAGCCCCATGGCAACTGCTCTCTTTATAAGATAGTTAATATGGCCCTGAACCATCAGGTCGTAAGGGTGGCGGTCATCTGTGCAAAAACAGAATCGACTGGCATTTTCAGCTCTTACGAGGGGGAGAAGTGTTCCCAGATTTTTTGCCGCTGTTCCTTCCCTTATCATTACCATCATTCCCATCTCGATCTTCTCGCGTGCCTCCTCGACTGTTGTACACTCATGATCAGATCTGATTCCTGAGATTATATAGGCCGCTAGATCTTTTCCAGATAGTCCTGGTGCATGACCGTCGATTATTTTATCTTTCCATTTTTCTATTTTTTCAAGGACTTCGGGAAACTGGTTCACTACTCCCGGGAAGTTCATCATCTCTGCAAGTCCGAGCACTCTTTTTTCTTTTTTAAACTCAATTATATCATCAGCAGTAAGAGATGCACCTGATGTCTCCATTGTTGTTGCAGGAACACAAGATGGTACCATCACATACACATCGAGGGGTGAGTTTTCAGAGGAATCGATCATGTATTTAATGCCTGCCTTTCCCGCAACATTTGCAATCTCATGAGGATCTATTACTACAGATGTTGTACCCTGCGGAACCACAGCCCTTGCATACTCGGATGGTGTTACCATTGAACTTTCTATGTGAACATGAGAGTCTAAAAAGCCTGGTGAAACGAATCTGCCATTGAGGTCAATCACTCTTCTGGCATCATATTCACCAACACCAACTATTGTATCCTCGCAAATAGCCACATCTGCATCATGGATAGTTCCTGAGAATACATTTACAATCTTTGCATTCTTCAGAACGATATCGGGCTCTGCTTCGCCCCTTGCCATTTTTATTTTTTCTTTTAGCTCCATATATTCTCCTTTCTAACTGGCAATAAATATACCAGAATGGTTGTATGAAGGTCGAATCTTATATAATCGATTATTTGATAAGGTTTTACATAGTCTAAATTGTTAAAGCAGAGTACAAATTACCAGAATCAAGTGTTAAATTATTGAACACTTTTATGCCTTTAGAAATATTTTTTGTCTGTAGAGAAAGTATAGGAAAAGCCATTTGACACAAAGAACGCATATAGCCCAGAACAGCGGCCTGAAGGCTCCCAGGTGGTTTATAAAACCATGTACAAATATGCCGGCAATTATGCCGAAATCAAAAACAGATTGTGCAACATAGATTGTAATTGGATTCATTCCAATTATGATAAATGGGAATGCCCATTTTTTCCATCTCTTTATATCGATTATCCAGTAGAAAACAGAAAGCAGGATCATACTCCAGCCCCCTGCATACAGCACATAAGAGCTTGTCCAGATTAATTTATTTATCGGGAATATTAGGCTCCATGCCGCTCCAAGCAGGATTGAGGCTGTGCCTGCAATCAGCAGTCTGATTGCTTTGTTGATCTGAGAGTAGTTTGATTTCAGCAGGTGTCCGCTCAACACTCCCATTAGTGTAGTGGCAACTGCAGGCACAGTGCTGAGGATTCCTTCATTGTCTCCAAATCCATAGCAGCAGAATTTTCCAGGAAGCAGCAGACGATCTATGTATCCTGAGAGGTTGCCTTCTGGAGTCAGCACTCCAGGCCCAAAGCCTGGTACTGGAACAAGCTTCATGACAGCCCAGTAGATAACCAGTAGTAAGGCAAATGTGATTGCCTGTCCCCTTATGTTGAAATAGAGAACTATAAAGGATGAAAAGAAATAGCAGATCGCTATTCTTTGCAGCACCCCTGCATATCTGAATTCGCTGAAGTTTAAATCGAGTATACCATTGTATATGAAGCCGAGCATGATCAAGACGGCAGTTCTCTTTATTATGTGAAAGATAATCTCTCTTTTTGAATCACCTCTCTTCAACCTTTTTGAAAGGGAGAGGGGCAGGGCAACACCAACAATAAAGAGAAACAGTGGGAATATTAGATCCCAGAATGTAAAGCCGTTCCACTTTGAGTGATGGAGTTGAGCAGCGAGCCCTCTTGTGATTGGAGAATCGATCATGCGAAATAGTGCAAGAAAAACTCCTGCTCCACCCGTGATCCAGAACATGTCAAAACCGCGCAGTGCATCGATTGAAACAATTCTTTCCGATCGAATATTACTCTCTTTCATCCTTTTCCCTTTAAATTTTAAATATTATTCAGTGATAGTTTTAAACCCGCGTTTTTTTAAATCAAAGTAGATTACTGCAGCAGAAGCAGTGCCGACTGCAATATAGAGAGATGCACGGATATATTCTCCAAACAGCATATTCCCAAAGCCAAAGAGCATGGAGTAAATTAAAATAACGCCGCAGAGCCAGTCAATCAGGAGACGGACATATCCTTTGTCGCTTTTTATGTTGGGAAGATCTTTTGCTATTTTTTTCCATCCGATTCCACCTGGATGTACTCTGGTGTAGAACGTTGTTATTTTGTCCGAGCTCACAGGTTTTGTAAGCAGTGTAACAGTTATCCAGACTGCTGTTGTTCCGAGTACTGTTGGATAGAGCGTTATTGGGGGCTGAATTCCAAAAACTCGGGTTGATAATGGATATATAATGAGAGGTGCGATCATTGCAGAGATTTCTGACCATGCATTTATTCTCCACCAGTACCACCTCAAGAGAAGGACCGCACCTATGCCTGCACTGGCATTTATGATGAATATCCATGCCCCTGAGATAGTTGTCAAAAATAGTCTAGTAATCAGAAGAGAAAATGTGATCATAACAATGATTCCCATACGAGATATGAGTACATAGTGTTTTTCGGGTGCATCTCTTTTTACAAATCTTCTGTAGAGATCGTTGATTAGATATGAGGTTCCCCAGTTCAATTGAGAAGCGATTGTTGACATGTACGCTGCAAGGAATACTGCTATCAGAAATCCTCGGAGTCCAGATGGTAGAAATCGCATCATTAGTTTTGGATACATTATCCCAGGATCGACTGTGTTTTCATATTTTTCATAAAATTCAGAAAACTCTGCATCTTCATCTGTTTCCATGTTGTTTTTGTTTAACGAATAGGCCTTAACCACCTTCTGATAAAGAACAGGGTTTTGTTTATGCAGAATCTCCGGGCTTTCGGCTCTTGGAAGAAGAATAAGTGCACACAGGGCCACTATGATCCATGGCCATGGTCGAATCGTAAAGTGGGCAATGTTAAACCAGAGGGTTGCAAAGAGGCTGTGCTTTTCGTCTTTTGCAGACATCATTCGCTGGGCTATGTATCCTCCTCCTCCAGGATCGGCTCCTGGGTACCAGCTCGACCACCACTGAAGGCCAATATATGCGAAAAATGCACCTGCCGAGAGAGCAAGTGCGCCTCCAGTAATTCCCGCTGCTGAGACTGTTTCTATTCTTGGGAAAAAGCTGATGACCTGAGGCGCTAATTTTTCTCTAAGTCCTATCATTCCACCTATTTGAGGAAGTTTTATAACGATTACTGCCAGAACAACACATCCTGTCATTGCAAAGAGGAACTGGAAGCTGTCGGTTCTGGCAGTGCCGAGCAGGCCAGATGCGGACGAATAGATTGCTATTATTAGAGCGGCAGTAACAACCAGAATGAATGGATTTATGACAGGAACTGTTACCTGAAATATCTTTTCCATTGCCTTGTGGACCCATCCCATTACTATTGCATTCATGAACAGGCCGAGGTAGAGGGCTCGGAATCCTCGCAACACTGCAGCAGGTCTTCCAGAGTATCTGAATTCGATAAACTCAACATCGGTCATTATTCCCGAACGTCGCCACAGTCTTGCATAGAGAAATACAGTCAGCATACCGCCTATTGCCATGTTCCACCACAGCCAGTTGCCCGATATCCCATTTTTTGCCACAAGCTCTGTTACTGCAAGGGGAGTGTCTGCTGCAAATGTTGTGGCTACCATTGCGGTTCCTGCAATATACCACGGCATGTTTCTGCCAGAAAGGAAAAATTGTTTTGTATCTTTTCCGGCTTTCTTTGAGTAATAGGCTGCAATACCAAACACAGCAAGAAAAAAAAGGGCGACCACTAAACCGTCGAGTAAATTTAGCTGGTTCATATTGGCTCCTGTAAGGAATGGATTTAAAATGATATATGATTTTATTAAATATAACTGTTTAATGAAAATATCAAAATAAATTTTGCGTCAAGACCTGGATATTAAACAGGTCCATCCTCATCGACTTGCGGGCAGGAGGCTCGGTGGATAGTGAAATCGATTTACCGGTGCTTCATTTTCAGCCATGATATTATTTTTGATATCAAAGAGTTAGGTTATTGATCTTTCGAGGAATTGATGTTTGAAAACTATATCATCTTTTTCTACCCTCAGTTCTTTTGCAACAACACGACATTTTGCCTTTAAAAGAAAATAGAAGTTTTCTCTTCTTTCATTGCACGACTCAAAATTACCATGCCCTTTGGATAAGATGATATCTGCCTCTGAGTAGTGGCGGAGAAACTCATCTCCTGCCTTTTCAAAGTTGATTCCGATATCGTCTGACCCTGTCTCTATCACACAAGCAATATCAGAGATTTTTGTAAACAGAGCATCCTGAAAGGTCGCATCATTTATGACCGGGCCGGATTTTACAGTAAAGATAACTTCAACATCTCTCTTTATTATCTCTTCTATAAGAATCTTATCAAAAACAATCTCTCCTGAATTGTCTCCGAGGTATAAGAGTTTTGTTGCGGATTTTAGTTCTTTTCTGAAAGATTCTGTATCATCAATTGCGAATGTAGTATTTAAGATTTTAATGATATCTTTGCTTATATCAAATTCATGCCCGATGCCGACATCAATGATATTACCCGCAACAGCAAGATGTATTGCCGATTTTAATGGATCGCTGGATCGATCTATAAACGATCTGAGCTTTAAAGCCATCTTCAGGGCCTCACGGTTGGTCTTTTCCTTTATTTTTGAGTAGGGATCCTTAACCCCTGTTACCTCAGAAACGATTCTGTAAACTCTTGTGGAGATGTCTGCTGGAGAGCGGGAAAGATCTGCTTTTTTTATCCACTCTGCAGTCAGATTAATCACTTTTCTCTGAAGTTCTCTGTCGCTGGTTGCGAGCCTGACTGTGTTCAGGGCCTGTCTCATCAGGCAGAGAAGGCAGTCCAGATCAGATTTCATGTGCTGACTCCTTTCATTTCTATTTTGCTGAAAACTTATATACTGTTTCCTGAGTATAAGTCTGTCCGGGTCTCAAGATCACACTCGGGAATTCGGGTCTGTTTGGTGAGTCTGGAAAGTGTTGGGCCTCAAGACATAATCCATAGCGATGTTTATATACCTTTCCCTTTTTCCCTGTGATCCTGCTGTCAAGAAAATTACCTGTATAGAATTGAATTCCAGGTTCTGTTGTAAATACTTCGAGAACTCTTCCATTTGTTGGTTCATAGACTCTTGCTGCAAAAACGGGCTTTCCTTGATGTGTTTTCAACACATAGTTGTGATCGTAGCCGCAGCCGTATTGTAGTTGCCGGTAATCGGAATCGATTCTTTCCCCAATTGCAGTCGGGGTTCTGAAGTCCATTGGAGTTCCATTAACTTTTAGCAGCTCACCAGTTGGGAGGAGCTGTTCGTCAACAACAGTGAATTTATCTGCATTGATCATCAGGATGTGATTTAATATGTTACCATTTCCCTGTCCGGCTAGATTGAAGTAAGAGTGATGAGTTAGATTAATAACAGTAGGTTTATCGGTTTTTGCCATGTAGATTATCTTTAATTCGTTCTTGTCTGTAATCAGATATGTGACTGTTGTGGAAAGGTTTCCGGGATATCCTTCTTCACCATCTTTACTAAGATAGAAGAGTCTTATTCCTATTGTCTCTTCGCCTTCGACAACTTCTGCATTCCATACAACCTTATCGAATCCCCTGATTCCGCCGTGCAGATGATTTTTGCCATTATTGGCTGCGAGTCGATATTTTTTACCGTCGATTGTGAATTTTGCTCTGGCAATCCTGTTGCAGCAGCGACCCACAATTGCTCCGAAGTATGGATTGTTCTTAATATATTCATTGAGTGTGTCATACCCGAGTACAACATCATCAAGAGTTCCATTGCGATCGGGTACGAAGAGAGCAACAACGATGCCGCCATAATTTGTTATCTGGACCTTCATGCCATTTGAGTTTGTCAGTGTATATAGATCAACATCAGAACCATCGTCTGTTCTGCCGAATGATTTTGTAGTAATATTCATTTTTCTTTTTCTATCCTAGTTATTTTTGATTGTTGATAATGTAACATATTTTCCATGTTTGTCAAGGATAATCAGGGTGACCCCCAAAAATTTTGAATAATGAGAGTTTAATCTTTGATAAATTAGACAGTTAAGAAGACAGATTTTGTGAAAAAGTGGTTGTGAAAAAGCTCCATTCTTTTTAGTTTATAGCAAGAGAAAAAAACAAAAAGAAGAAGCTTTAACAATCGAACTTAATGAATTGAGTAGACCAATTCAAGTAAAATTACATCAATATTGCTATAGCTTCAAAGAAGGTTATAGTAAACC
>Ga0190359_1000929_pt1 | contig 19116 bp, 13 predicted proteins | sample 48721823_MG_FD_161269 | JGI IMG/M metagenome (GOLD analysis project Ga0190359, IMG submission 161269) | Hydrothermal vent microbial mat bacterial communities from Southern Trench, Guaymas Basin, Mexico - 4872-18-2-3_MG | ecosystem: Environmental > Aquatic > Marine > Hydrothermal vents >... | reverse complement strand
TACAAGGGGCTTGGGGAACTGTACGAGGACTGGGAGCGCTACGATGATGCTGCGAGGGCCTATCGAAATTATCTCAAGATTGCACCCAAGTCTGCAGATCGAAGACGGGTGGAACGCAAGATAAAAATGCTGGAAAGAAAGGCGAAACGATGAAAAGAGTGGTTCAGTTTTTGGTTTTGATTTCGGCCTTTGCACTTTACAGTAACTATGCACTGGCAGGATCCTGGAAGCTTCACTACAAGCTAAAGCCCGGACAGGTGTGGATTGCCACGCTCCATTCTCAAAGTGAAACCGCCTTTATGGGTAAAAAGAATATAACCCGGACCAAGACCCTCATTGAGTACAAAGTTTGCCCTGGTCCGAAGAAAGGGTGGGTGTCGCTTAAAGCGAGAATAAAGTCCCAGTCTGGTCCTTCGGGTCAGAGTGGCGGTCAGATGGACCTTTCAAGGCTTCGCTTTACAGCAGACATGCACCGGAGCGGCGAAATTCGCAATATTCAATATTCGGGGAATCCTTTTCCGGGGATGCAGGCCAACACGAAGGGAATGCCTGCTGGGATGGCTGCAATGTATGAGCAGTCCTCCAGGATGGTTGCAGAGGCATGGAAAAATGCTGTGTTCTGGTTTCCTGAATTGCCTGAAGATTCACTGGAGATAGGCGATGAATTTGATGTAACAAGGAAGATGGGTGCTGGTGGCAGGACAGGCGGAATGCAAATGCAATCTGTTTCAAAACAATTACTTACCCTTGAAGATGTGAGCGAGGGACTGGCATATTTTACGATCCGGGAACGCACTATAACCAGGACAGGGAGCCCAATGGGCGGTAAATCGGATACAAAAACTGCAGGAAAGGCAAAGGCTGTTTTTGATCTGCACGAGGGGATGTGGGCTGAGCTCGCCATGAAAAGCAGGTCACGAGTCCAACTCGGTAATATGCCGGGAATGAGCGGTGGGGGAAGTCATGATGTCCTGCAGGTCAGTAAGTATACTGTGGAGAGAAAAAAATAGAACTCCGCACTGAGAGAATTTTTTAGTCACAGTTTTTGTTGAGATTGATGTTTTTTCTGTCTATTTTTTTCTTGAAATATGCAAGTAGTTGTATAAACTGTTCCCGCGCTGGGAATCAAACGTTCACATTCAGGAGAAAGGAGAGGGTATTATGAACAAAGGTGATTTAGTCAATGAAGTGGCAAAGGTAGTCGGCACAAAGAAAGAAGCGCAGGCGGCAGTGGATACGATTTTTTCAGCCATCACAAAAGCACTAAAGAAAAAGGATACAGTCACATTGGTGGGGTTCGGAACGTTCAAAGTAAGTAAGAGAAAGGCAAGAAAGGGAAGAAATCCACAGACAGGCGAAGAAATCAAGATTAAGGCAAAAAACGTTCCAAAGTTCCTGGCAGGGAAGGCACTTAAGGATGCTGTAAGCTGATTCGACAACAAGGCTTTGCGTCTGAACCCCCAATTGGCATAAGCCTGATTGGGGGTTTTTTCTTGGGCAGTTTCTTAGATTTTCTAATAGCTTTCACTGCATTGCGCTTTGACTCTATGAAAGAAGGCCGTGGCCTGCTAGTATAAAGTATTGCAAAGGATGCTCAAATGGAAGGGCTTAACGTTTTTTCGAGCAACAGGCTGGAAAACCTCGGCAGGGCACTTGCTGGTGTTTTGGCTGAGCCTTTGGGGTCACCTTTTGACCCGGAAATTATTATTGTGCAGAGCAAGGGGATGGAGAGGTGGGTGTCAATGCAACTCGCCACTTACCATGGCATCTGCGCAAATTGTAAATTTCCTTTCCCCAATGCTTTTATTGAGAATATTTTTAGAAATGTGCTTGGCAATGTTCCCCGTGATCCGGTTTTCGCCCCTGAAGTCATGACGTGGACGATCGTCAAGCGTCTCCCCTCCTTGATAAAGCTGAAACCTTTTAAGAGCCTCCGTGTTTACCTGGGGCAGGAAAAGCAAGGGTTAAAGCTTTTCCAGCTCTCCGAACGCATAGCAGACACCTTTGATCAGTACCTTCTGTTCCGACCTGATATGATTTTCAAATGGGAGAATCACAAAGAGGATCATTGGCAGGCTATTCTTTGGAGAGATGTTGTTAAGCAAAACAGGGGGAGGCACAGGGCAGCGCTTGGCCGAGCCTTTTTTGAAGCACTGAGCTCCCCAGGTTTCAAAGCCAGCGATTTGCCACAGAGGGTCAGCGTTTTTGGAATATCGAGCCTGCCCCGTTTTCACATGCAGGTTCTTGCTGCTCTTTCCAAGCACATTCAGGTTAACCTGTTCCTCATGAATCCCTGCCGTGAATACTGGGGAGATATCGTCTCTTCAAGAGAGATTAGGAGAAGAACTTCAGGAAAAGAAAACGGATCCCAAGAGCACCTTCATCTTGAAAAAGGCAACAGTCTCCTGTCGTCAATGGGAACTCTGGGCAGGGATTTTTTTGATCTGATCAACGAATTTCAAGCCAAGGAGTTTCCAAGTTTTGAAGACCCGGGGCAGGAAGGCCTTCTTTCATGCATACAGTCTGATATCTTGAATCTGCGCGAAAGAGGAGAAGGCGAGAGCACAAAGAAAAAAATTTCCAGCGAAGACTCCTCTGTTCAAATACATTCCTGCCACAGCCCAATGCGGGAGATAGAGGTTCTTCATGATCAGCTTCTGCATATGTTTGAAAAGGACAAGAACCTCAAACCAAAAGATATTCTCGTCATGACACCGGATATAGAAGCGTATGCTCCTTTTATTCAGGCCGTTTTTGACTTGTCGCCTGAAAATCAACAAAGGATCCCCTTCAGCATTGCGGACAGAAGTTTTAAGCATGAAAGCGGCATAGCGGAAGCTTTCCTGTCCATACTTGATCTCCGCAGCAGCCGCTTAGGTGCGCCGCAAGTTGTCACCCTGCTTGAGGTGGATGCTGTGCGAAAAAGATTTGGTTTGAAAGCAGAGGATCTTGAAAGGATCAGGGAATGGGTGAGGGATACGGGCATAAGGTGGGGAATCGATGCCAGTAGTCGAAGCAGCAGGGGCCTGCCTCCATTTTCTGAAAATACCTGGAAAGCAGGATTTGAAAGATTGCTGATGGGTTATGCCATGCCTGGGTATGAGGCAAGAACTTTTGGCAATATATTGCCATACGATAACGTTGAAGGAGCAGAGGCCCAGGTGCTTGGGGCGCTCGTTGAATTCGGTGAAAAACTTTTCGCCTATGTGGACGCATTGGGCACAGAGAAAACGCTGAAAGAATGGTCTGAGGAGCTGACGCAACTTCTGGATTCCTTTTTTATAGTGGATGAGGTTACGCAAAGAGAAATAGGGTGGGTGCGCGGGAGCCTCCAAGAACTTGCTTCCATGCAGGATTTGGCATCTTTTGACGCCAAGGTGGGTATAGACGTGATAAGACACTACCTGGGGAAAGTTTTCAGTGCGCAGGGCCTGGGGTTTGGTTTCATGACCGGGGGGGTGACCTTTTGTGCCATGCTTCCCATGCGCAGCATTCCCTTTGACGTGGTATGCCTTGTGGGTATGAACACAGACGCTTACCCCAGGCACAACGAGCGCCCGAGCTTCGACCTGATGGCAAAAAACCCTAGACCCGGCGATCGTTCCCGAAGAAATGACGACAGGTACCTTTTCCTTGAAGCAATCATTTCAGCAAGAAAAACACTTTATATAAGTTATGTGGGCCAGAGCGCTCGGGATAACACGATTATACCTCCCTCACCACTGGTGAGCGAACTCATTGACTACATTGATCAGGGCTTTGAGACAGCCAAAGGCCCTGTCCGTGATCACGTGCTGGTGAAGCATCGGCTTCAGGGATTCAGCCGCGAATATTTCACAGGCCGGGGAAAGCTCTTCAGCTATTCTGAAGAGAAACTTGAGATCGCCAAACGCCTGCTGGAAGAACCTTCTCGGATAAAACCCTTTATTGAGGAGGGTCTTTCAGAGCCGGGAGAAGAATGGAAGACAGTTAAAATTGATGACCTCTGTCGTTTTTTCAGGAATCCAGCAAGATTCTTGCTTAATAGGCGTCTTGGCATTTTTCTTGATCAGAGCGCCTTACTTTTGGAAGAAAAAGAGCCTTTTGATGTGAAAGGCTTGGAAAGATACATTCTTACATACAAATTGCTTGAAAGGCGCCTTGATGGGGAAAGTCTGGTCAATCTAAAAAAGATAATAAAAGCCTCTGGTTCGCTTCCACCGGGTGCAGTGGGTGAGACTCTCTATGACAACCTGGCCCAGGGTATTGAGAGATTTGTCTCCGTGCTGGAGAATCTTACTGGCTCCTCCCGTCTTGAGCCTTTGGACGTGGACCTGGATCTTTCGGGCTTTAGGATAAAAGGTCTAATCAGCCTCATAACCAAGGAAAGACAAATTCAGTACAGGTTTGCGAGGCTGCGTGCCGGTGATGTTTTGAAAGCGTGGATTTACCACCTTATCCTGAACTGCCTTTCAGTTGAAGACTACCCTAACCATACCACCCTCTTGTGCACTGATCAGGACATAGAAAAGGAGGCTGGGTGGATGGCATGGAATTTTGAGCCAGTAGAAAAGAGCCAAACACTCCTTGAAAGGCTCTTGGCAATATACTGGGAAGGACTAATGAGACCTGTTCCTTTATTCCCGGACACTTCATGGACTTATGTGAAGGAAAAGGTAGCTAAAGAAAGAAAAGACAAAGAGGCCGTTGAGGTCGCACGAAAGGTGTGGGAAAGTAGCGGTTATAATTGGAGCGAGGGGGAAGATTCTCACTACCGCCTCTGTTTTGGGGAAGCTGATCCGCTTAATGCACACTTCCAGAGCCTTGCATTGGAGGTGTTCAGCCCCATCGTTGCATATTCAGAAAAAAAGAAGATCTAAGAGTTGGACAAAATGCAAAATTTCAAGCAATTTGATCTTCTGCAAAGCTCCCTGGAAGGGACAAACCTCATAGAGGCAAGCGCCGGTACAGGGAAGACTTATACGGTTGCATGCCTTTTCTTGAGACTCATCCTAGAGAAACACCTTGGTGTTAATGAAATACTGGTCCTCACCTTTACCGAAGCTGCGGTAGAGGAACTTAAAGACAGAATTCGAACCAAACTCCGCCAGGCCCTGGATGCCTTGAGGACAGGAAAAAGCGAGGATCAATTCCTGCTTCACCTGCTTGATCTTAATAAAGATCGCAGAAATGCCTTTAGTCTGGTTGAAGAGGCTATACGTGCATTTGACGAGGCGTCGATTTTTACCATACATGGCTTTTGTCTCAGAATGCTCCGTGATAATGCCTTTGAAAGCGGCAGTTTGTTTGATACCGAACTTGTCACCGAAGATGATAGTCTCAAAAAAGAGATCGTTGAGGATTTTTGGAGAAATCATTTTTACCAGGCCTCACCGCTTTTCGTCAGGTATGCGCTCAAAAACAGAGTTTCCCCTCAAAGCCTTCTCTCTCTGCTATCAAACAGGACAGGCCAACCCTATCTTAGCATCAAGCCTGAGGTGAATTTTGTTGACCCTGCACCCCAGGAAGAAACTCTGAAAGCAATGTTTGACAAAGTCCGTGATCAATGGCCTTCAGTGAGGAATCAGGTCGAGGAGGTGCTCCGTGAGAGCGAAGCCCTGAAAAGAACCATCTACCGCAAGGACAAAATACCAGAGCTGATCTCTGCCATGGATGAATTCCTTACCAGCAGCGCATCTCTTCCCTTTCTGTTCAAAGGGTTTGATAAGTTTACGATGACTCAAATAAGAAATGCAACGAAGAGTGGCTACACTCCCCCTGTGCATAGTTTTTTCCAGCTATGCGAAGAGCTGTCGGATGTACAGAAAGAACTTGAAAAACTATATTCCAGGTGTCTTTTGTGGCTGAAAAGACGGGTGTTTGTAGAGGTGGGGGAAAGGCTTGAGAAAGAGAAAAGACATAGAAACATTCAGACATTTGACGATCTCCTGCTGAAAATGAAAAGAGCACTTGAGGGAAAAGGCGGGGAGTCGCTTTCAAAGGCAATAAGAAGCAAGTTTAAAGCAGCACTGGTAGATGAATTTCAAGACACTGATCCTGTACAGTATTTTATTTTCAAGAAAGTCTTTTCGCGGAAAGGCAGTATCTTGTTTTTTATAGGTGACCCGAAACAGGCCATATACAGTTTCAGGGGAGCCGATATCTTTACATACATGGGAGCAGCGGGTGAGGTTGAGAGAAAATTTACTCTTGGAGAAAATTGGCGTTCAGAGCCTGACCTGGTAAATGCAGTCAGCACGGTTTTTGGAAACGCCGATGCCCCCTTTCTCTATGAGGCCATAGAGTTTCACCAACCCGCTCCTGTCGCCGGCAAGGAACCCCAAGCGCTTCAAATAGATGGTAAATGTCCTCCGCCTCTTCAAATCTGGTTCCTGGATGCCCGCAAATGGACGGACAACGCTAAGCCCCTTGGTAAGACCGTAGCCAGGAAACTGGTTTCAAAGGCGGTGGCAGGTGAAATTTCCAGGCTGTTGGCACTCAGCAAGAATGGTAGAGCCCTGATAGGGGAAAGACCTTTGGCAGAATCGGATATTGCTGTTCTTGTAAGGCGAAATAGTGAAGCGAGCATGATGAAAGAGGCCCTGTCAGAGCTAGGGATTCAAAGCGTACTTTTCAGTACTGGAAATCTTTTTGAAACTCGCGAGGCCATGGAAGTCGAAAGGGTTATGAGCGCTATTGTCGAGCCCACGAATGCAAAACTGATTAAAGCAGCGCTCGCCACAGACATGCTTGGAATGCGAGGAGAGGAGCTGGAGGATCTATCCCGCAATGATGCGAAGTGGGAGGAGTGGCTGGTAAGATTCAAGTCCTACCGTGAATTATGCCATGAGAGGGGTTTTATCAGGATGTTTAGGGCCTTTCTTTCCGAACAAAACATCCTAACCCGCCTAATCGCTCTTCCTGAAGGGGAAAGAAGGGTGACAAACGTACTGCACATAATGGAAGTTGCCCACAGAATAGGCACTGAAAAGAAACTGGACATAACCGGGCTTCTCAAGTGGCTTTCCGAACAGGTGGCTTCTGATACAACAAGCCTTGAAGAACATCAGCTAAGGCTGGAAAGTGATGAAAATGCAGTTAAGCTCGTCACCATCCACAAGAGCAAGGGGCTGGAATATCCCGTTGTGTTTTGCCCTTTTTCCTGGGACGGCTCCAGAATAAAACGCAATAGGAACCAGTTCACGTTTCACGACGAAGTTGGAAAGATGAAGCTTACCCTTGATTTAGGGTCCGAAGAAGCAGAAAAAAATCGACTTCTGGCAGAAAAGGAACAGCTGGCTGAAAACCTCCGCCTCCTTTATGTATCCTTAACAAGGGCCAGAAGTTATGTTTATTGGGTATGGGGGCGAATAAACGAGGCAGAGACCTCTGCCCCTGCTTACCTTCTTCACCCTGTTCAGGGAGAAAGAGATGATGATATTGTCGAGGCTGTGGAAAAGAGATTCAGCAGCCTCAGTGATGAGGATGTTTTCTCAGAGCTCAGGAGCATTCAAGAAAAATCAGGAGGGTGTCTGAGAATAGCAAAGCTTCCAGTTACGGAGGCGGAAAAAACCGAACCCCAAGAAACTGGGGATCAGGATCTTTCCTGCCTCAGGTTTTCAGGCATAATTGACAGGGAGTGGAAAGTTTCCAGTTTTTCTTCCCTGGTCTCGAGCAAATGGGGCCAAGAAGATCTGCCCGATTATGATTCGCTGGATATCCCGGAAAGTGAAGAGCCCGGTCTACCCGAGGAATCGAGCCTGGAGGTTGAACCTTCCGGGATCTTTTCTTTTCCGCGTGGGACCAGGGCAGGGACATTTCTCCACGATTTGTTTGAACATCTTGATTTTGCTTCCAATGATGCCTCCACAGTGGAAGGTCTGGCCGAAGAGAAACTTCAACAGTACGGGTTTGAAACAACATGGGCCAGTATTGTTTGTGAAATGATAAGAAAAGTTCTTTCCGTGCCCCTCAAATTTGAAAACACGACTTTCAACCTCTCTATGATCCAAAGCACGGATCGCCTAAATGAGCTTGAGTTCTATTTCCCGCTAAAGAAGTTGAGCGCCAGCGGGTTACAAGAAATACTCGCAAAGCACAAATGCCCGGCAAGTTTCAGCGATGTTCCTGAACACATGGAGAAACTTGATTTTGCACCGCTCAGGGGTTTTATGAAAGGCTTTATGGATATGGTATTCAGGTTCCGGGAGAGGTTTTACCTTGTTGACTGGAAATCAAACTTTCTTGGAAGCCGAGTGGAGGACTATAGCCCCCTGAAACTCAGCGCGGCCATGGAAGAGTCTTATTATGTGCTCCAGTATCTTATTTACACCGTGGCTTTAAATCAATACCTCAAGCTGAGGATTCCCCGATACTCTTACGAAAACTACTTCGGCTGCGTTTACTATGTTTTCTTGAGGGGTGTGGATCCCGAGAAGGGCCCGGAATTCGGTGTTTACAAAGATAGGCCGCCGGCAGGGCTCATAGATGAACTTAGCAAAGCTTTCATTGGCTGAAAAGTATAAGATGCATAACAGTATCTTGAAAGAGCAGCGAGAAATCATTGCAGGGATTGGATTGTTCTCGGCGCTTGACATCCATTTTGCCAATTTCATGGAAAAGCTCTCAGGTGAGCCATCGCCGGAGGTTTGGCTGGCCTCAGCCCTTGTCAGTGGCAATACGAGGGGGGGCGATGTGTGCGTCGATCTTTTATCAGTAGCGGGTAAAGCACTGCAGGCTGAGGAGGGATCCGAAAACTTGGTGAAATGCCCGGAGCCGGATGCGTGGCGCAACGCGCTAAGAAAGAGCAGGGTGGTCGGTCTGCCCGGGGAGTACAAGCCCCTGATACTCGATCAAAAGGCGAGGCTCTACCTGTTCAGATACTGGGAATACGAAAAAGAGGTAGCTGCTTTCATTAAGGGCCGCGCCGAACAACACATTGGCCAGCTTGACCACTCTCTTGTGCGCAAGGGCCTGCAGGATCTCTTTGGCCCGGACCAAAACCCGGAAGTCAACTGGCAGAAAGTTGCTGCCGCTGTTTCAATGCTGAAAAAGTTCTGTGTAGTTACAGGAGGCCCGGGTACTGGAAAAACCAGCCTTATTGCCAGGATCCTCGCGCTCTTTGTGAAGCTGCAGCCAGATGAGGTGCCTCGCGTTGCGCTCCTGTCTCCAACCGGTAAAGGGGCTTCCAGGCTGCAGGAAGCGGTCAAGAGTGCAAAAAGAAGACTTGATATTCAAGAACAAATGCTGATGGCGCTTCCGGAGCAAGCTTCAACCATTCACAGGCTTCTTGGTAGCATCCACGGCTCACCCTATTTCAGATACAATGCTCGCAATAGGCTCCCTGTTGACATAGTCGTGGTTGACGAGGCCTCGATGGTAGATTTGGCTCTTGCCTCAAAGCTTATGCAGGCTCTGCCCGATCATGCGAGGCTTATCCTTCTGGGAGACAAGGATCAACTTTCCTCCGTAGAGGCAGGTTCCGTTCTGGGAGATATTTGCGGTGCTGGTCGCTTGAACGCTTTCTCTAAGAATCTCTGCTCAGATCTCAAGGCGCTTACAGGATACGAGATTCATCCCGGAGAAAGTGCCGGCCCGGGAATCAGGGACTGTATCGTGGAGCTTAGAAAGAGTTATCGGTTTGGGGCACAAAGCGGGATCTCGCATGTTAGCGATGCAGTTAACAGGGGCAATGCTCAGCTGGCCATAAGCCGTCTGAGGGATGAAAGATATAGCGACATTAGGTGGAAGGAAATCCAATCCTTTCCCGATTTTCAAAGAGCGATCGAGCAAAGATTTTTGAAAGAGTTTGAAGGTATTTTTAGACTCAGTGATCCTTACGAGGTTTTTGAGCGCTTTTCTCGCTTTCGAATCCTTTGCGCTCTAAGGGAAGGTCCTTACGGCGTGGAAGCGGTAAATGCTATAGTTGAAAGAATCCTAAGGAGGCGAAGATTAATAAGAGACCAGGGAAGCTGGTATAGAGGGCGGCAGATTCTTATTACAAGAAATGACTACGAGCTTGGCCTCTATAATGGTGATGTAGGGATCGTGCTAGAGGATCCTCACAAAGGTGAAGGGCTGAGAGTATATTTTGAAGGCCCTGAAGGGGGTCTCAGGCACTTTCATCCTTTCAGGCTTCCTGAGCACGAAACAGTGTATGCCATGACAGTTCACAAAAGCCAGGGATCGGAGTTTGATCGGGTGCTCATGCTCCTGCCGGATAGGGATTCTCCTGTGTTAACAAGAGAGCTTATCTACACCGGTATTACCAGGGCGAGAGAGTTTGTGGAAATATGGGGTAATGAAAAGGTGCTCATGGAGGCAGTTTCGAGGCGGACGCAAAGAACCTCTGGGTTGCGTGATGAACTGTGGGAAGTCTCTGGCCCCCGGTGAGAAAACTGGATTCATCGGACGTTGTTGCAAACTTGACAAAAGGCGTGTGGCTGGCAGATGAATGGCGGAGTTAGGAGAAACGGGTTGGTTTTGACAAGAAATGCTTTCTCCACTACACTTCGAAAATGGCCTACAATTTTCTGGAGTTATGTTGATGAGTATGCTTTCAGCTCCTGGCAGGAAGGCCTACATAAAAGAACAAAAAGAAAAACACGGCCGTCATGTCCTTGGAGTTTTTCCAGCTCAATATCCGAAGGAGATCCTGTGGGCTATGAACATACTGCCCGTGGAGATATGGGATCCTCCCATAGAGGTAAGTCATGCCAATGCTCGCCTTCAACCTTCTATTTGTTCCGTGGTTAGAGTGGGGCTTGAACTGGTATTGCAGGGGCACTGCGACATGCTCGACGGGTTTTTGTTCCCACATACCTGCGATTCCATTCAGAACGCGGCATCCATTGTAAACGACTACCTGGGGCTCAAGAAACCCTGCTATTTTTTCTATCACCCCAAGGAACCTTACAAGCATTCCTCCAGGGTATTCTATCGCAAGATGCTGGAAAGACTTGTCGCGAGCCTTGAAGAACAGGTAGAACCACTGGACCCTACCTTGCTTAGGGAGCGGCTTGAACAGGCGCAAAGGATTCATTCCCTTGTAAGAGAACTCTACGAACTCAGGGCAAAGGGGAAGATCAAGGCAGGCAACGAAGAATTCTACAGAGTGATTTGGATGGGGGAATACCTTCATCCTGAAGATTTCTTCCCACTGCTCGAGGAATTTTTGAATGCTTCAAGGGGAAAGTCAGGACCGGGGCCGACAATTATTTTGAGTGGAGTTCTGCCAAATCCTCCCGCACTCTTGAGCCTGCTGGATGATCTCGGAGTTCGTATAGGAGATGATGACCTTCTTTCCTGCGGGAGACGTGTGCTTGTTCCTCAACAAAACAGCGCTGATCCTTTTGATCAAATTATTGAAAGTTACTTTTCAATGGCTCCGTGCATAACTAGGGGCTCCTCTATAGAGAAACGCCTTGACCACATGATAGAGAAAATCGAGCGCAGCGGTGCGCCAGTAGAACTGCTGAGGCCTTTCGGCTTTTATACAGTATATCCTGAGAACCACGGAGCACTGTGCGGAGCCCAGAAGCTGGGCCCTGAACTTTGCGCATTTGCTGAAGAGCGAGGTTACCATCAGGACCTTTGTTCCTACGCAAGGGTGGATTTGGGGGTTTTCTTTTCAGGTAAGACTCCGGTGGGAAAGCTCCCCAGGCCTGATCTCCTTTTCGCTTCCAACAATATTTGCCAGACAGTTGTTTACTGGTACAAGGTCCTGGCGCACGAGCTTAAAATTCCCCTGATTCTCTTTGATACGCCTTTTAATTTCACAAAGATCGATGAAGCCGATATTGCCCACATGGTGAGCCAGTTGGAAGAGATAATTCCCGTGCTTGAAAAAGTATCTGGAGAAAAGTTCAGGGAGGAGAAATTTCGCCGGGTTGTGAAACTGGCAAAGGAGGCTTCGCTCACATAGGGGAAAGTGCTTAATACCATGAAAGCAAGGCCTGCCCCAATGAGTATCTTTGATGCTTTTATGCACCTGGCACCCATCGTTTCGCTTAGGGGATTACCTGTGAGCCTTGAACACTATCAAAGCCTTCTGCATGAATTGGAAGAGCGAGTCAGTAAAGGTATAGGTGCGATAAGAAATGAGCGCAAGCGGCTGATGTGGGACAACATTGCTATCTGGTATAAGGTGCGTGATCTGGCAGAGCTATTCGCGGAGCATGGAATGAATTTTGTGACCGCCACCTACACCTATGCGTGGGCTGAAACAGCCCCTTACCTTGATGAGGAAAAACCTCTTGAGTCCATTGCCAGAGCTTATTCCCTTGTCATACTGAACAACAACCTGGAGCACCGGCTGAGGTTGATGGAAAGGCTTGCGAGAGAATTCAAGGTGGATGGGCTGGTTATTCACTCGGCCAAGAGCTGTAAACCCTACTCAGTAGGCCAGTATGATCTGAAGAGACTGCTTATGGAGCGCATGGGCTTGCATGAAAGAACATAAAGAATACAGCGAACGATATTATAGAAAAAGAGCCAGAGCCAGGGATTTGGTCTCTTTCCGTGTAGTGGTTAAAGAAACTGACCTGTGGATCAGTGCTGAAGACAGTCTCGAAAAGGAAGCAGAGGACCTCGTTTTTAACTACCGGAACCAGCTTGAAAACTATATCAGTGCGCATCCTGAATTTTTGACGACCTATCACCCTTTCCCTGAAGATCCCTTTGCTCCTCCGATGGTAAAAGAGATGATTGAGTACACGAGAAGGATAGAAGTGGGCCCCATGGCTTCTGTTGCCGGGGCAATAGCCCAGTATGTGGGTATGGGTCTTCTTCGGCTTACCGGGCAGGTGATCGTTGAAAATGGTGGAGACATTTTTTTAAGCGTTAAAAGACCGGCAACCATTTCAATTTTTGCTGGGAAATCTCCACTTAGCGAGAAAATAGGGATTAAGGCCCCGGCAACGAAAATGCCCTTGGGCATCTGCTCTTCTTCAGCAACAATCGGGCACTCTTTCAGTGCGGGGAAAGCGGATCTGGCTTGCGTGGTTTCTCAATCAGCCATTCTTGCAGACGGTGCTGCAACGGCGCTTTGTAACCGAGTTCAAAACAAGAAAGATCTCCGAGCGTTGGCCTCCTGGGCGAAGGCAATGAGAGGTGTTCTCGGAGCCCTTCTCATAATGGGAGATCAGCTCGCCACCTGGGGGGATATTGAGCTAATAAGGTTGTGAGTGCTCGTCCCTAGTGAGTGTATTGCCTTTCCCCTGAAGAGTGGGCAACTACTATTAGAGATCATAGAGCTTGTCATCTTTTGCAGGCGGGCGCTTTCGCGCAGCCCTGGGTGATTTACCCCCAAGTACAAAAGGCTCCTCTTCTTCGAGCATATCTCCCATTTCTTCCTCTATCTGCTCAGGATCTTCCCCTGCTTCCATCCTGCGAAGAGCCTCTTCCATACCGGAACCTAGGTTCAGGCCTGTCATATCCGTCAGTTTTCGCATAAGATTTGCAGCCTGCCTGGGGTCATTTTCATCAATGTTTTCCGCTTCCCTGGAGAGCAGATTCATGGCCTGTTCCATCTTGGATTCGTCCAGATCGGGAAGTGGCATGTCTTCATCCTCGCCCCGGTTCTTTGGGGATGAAAAAACGGACATCTGCCTTACCAGCCTGGTTTTCCGGCATTTTGGACACATCGGCCTTTTTTCCGTATTAATAGAGGAAGAATAAAAATTGAAAATCATGTGACAATTTCTGCAGTAGAATTCATAGATCGGCATGACAAGGACTCCACTTTGCACATAAAATTCAATCCAAATTTATGGTCAATAATCATTTGAGTAAAACGATAGTGCGTGAGGCAACATCTGTACGCGAGCTCGTAAATTCAAATACAAAAGAAATTTCTTGGAGTCAATCCCTTTCCGGAAAGAGTATTATGACTTGTCTTTTTTTCCAATATTGTTATACTTCTAACCATTTAGCAGTTAAGCGCAGGAGAGTGGGGAACAATGAGCATCACGGTAGGCGTTCTTTCAGACACCCATCTACGGAGGGTCACCAAGGATTTCAGGTATATTTACGAGAAGTACCTTTCAGGGGTAGATATTATTTTACACGCCGGCGATTTCACGTCTCCCGACATTGTCTCCTTTCTTGGGAAAAAGGATTTTCACGGCGTTCATGGAAATATGGATCCGGTAGAAGTCAAGTTAATGCTCCCGGAAAAAGAGGAAATTGACATTGGCGGCCACAGGGTAGGTCTGGTCCATGGATGGGGGCCCTCTGAAGGCCTGGAGGACCGAATATGGAGCGAATTTCAGGGCGTCGATATTATTGTCTACGGGCATTCTCACAAACCTGCAAACCACAAAAGGGAAGGGGTTCTTCTTTTTAACCCGGGTACTGCAACAGGGTTTCTCTCATCGGGTTCCCACAGCATAGGGATCCTGGAGTGCGGAGACACCATAGAGGCTAATATCGTAGAGATAGAGTAATTAGAGCTGCTATCATCTGAGAAAGGCAAGGCACAGGAGAGGGCACGCGGAGTTATCACTATGAAAAATCTTTGGGCGCCATGGAGGATGAACTACATTCTTTCAGACCAGAAAGAGGAGGGCTGCATTTTCTGTCCGGGTGAGGATCGGAGCAAGGACGGGGAGAGGCTTATCCTTTATGTGGGATCTCTAACCGTAGCAATGATGAACAGATTCCCTTACAACAATGGCCATCTTTTGGTTGCTCCTCTCAGGCATGTGGCCCAGATGGAAGACCTTTCGGATGAGGAAACACTGGATCTCTTGCGTATTGTCCGAGAATCGATCGGCATTTTAAGGAAAGTGATGCAGCCCGAAGGGTTTAACGTTGGCATGAACCTTGGCCGTATTGCGGGTGCAGGAATGGAAGAACACATGCATTTCCACATTGTTCCGAGGTGGAGTGGGGATACCAATTTTATGACCGTGCTTGGAGAGGTAAGGGTTATTCCCGAACACATCAAGGAGACGCACAGGAAATTGAAACCCTTTTTTGAGAAAATAAAATGAGGATCGCGGGGGCGGAGAATGAGACATCTTAAAGTAATACTGGTTATCCTCGTAGCGCTGGCCATAATTATTCTAGCAGTCCAAAACAACCAGGCCATGACCACTACCATCCAGTTCAGAATAGACCCTATTTTCTTTCCAGAAAAACGAATAGCGGGGGTATCAATATATCAAGTGGTGGTTGTCGCCTTTCTTTTGGGGGTGCTCTTAACCGGAGTATACGGGATGGTGGAACGTTTCCGTCTTAAGAAAAGGATCAAGATGCTGACAAAGGAGTTACAGGTTAAGGACCAAGAATTGAATTCTCTCAGAAACCTCCCCATTACCTATGATGATTTCGACTCTGCGGGAAAAGATAGCTCTCGAGGTAGTTAAATAGGGGGGATTTAATGCTTCAACACGCCTGGCGGTGGCTTCTAGAACCTGCCAACCAGCAAGTCTACTTTAGCATTATTGCTGCCTTTATCCTGGGATTGATTGCAGGACTACTGCTAAAACGCAGGCAAAAGGGAAGCGGCAAGGCTTTTTCCTCCAGGGGAGATAAAGCATTTTTCAAAGGTATTCATTACATCCTCTCCAATGACCGCGACCATGCCATCGAGGAGTTTGCCAAATCCGTCCAGGTCAGCTCAGATACAATAGAAACCTATATGGCCCTGGGCAACCTCTACCGATCCAAGGGAGATATCGGCAGGGCCATAAGAATAAGGCAGAGCATTATTCTAAGGCCAAACATTGACGAACATGTGAGGCTGAGAGCGCTTTTTGACCTTGCATTGGACTACCGAAAGGGAGGCTTCTTGAACAGGTCTCTTGACACGCTGGAAAAAGTCCTTCAAAAGCAACCCTCCAATGTTGAGGCCTTAAAGGAAATGGAGAGAATCTATGAAGAGATGAGCGAGTGGGAAAAGGCCTTTGAAGTACGAAAGAAAATAGCCCGGCAGGAAAAAGGTGACCACGACCATATCCTGGCACATTATCAGACAGAGATGGGGAAGGAACACCATCGAAATGGAGATCTGTCAAAGGCAAGGTCGTGTTTTCAAAAGGCGACCTCTATTGATGGAAGGTGCGTGGATGCTTACCTGCATCTTGGTGACCTTTTTTTTCAAAAAGAGGAATACAAAAAGGCTATTGGCGCGTGGAGAAAGGTAGCAGAGATCGCTCCCAAATTTACTTTTCTGGCGTACAGGCGACTGGAAGGCGCGTATTCGAAAATGGAGAATCTCAAGCCGGTTGAGGACTTCCTCAAAGAATGTGCGAGATCAAATTCAGATGCCTTCACGCACATGGCTTTGGCCCGGTACAGATACAATGAGCAGGACTACGAGGGGGCGCTTAAGGAATTGGACAGCGCGCTCCAGCTTGACCCTGGATTTTGGGAAGCAAGAAAATTCAAAGGCGAGATACTGCTTAACCAGGGAATGAAGGAGGAAGCGCTATCTTCCTATGCAGACCTTATTTTTCAACTGAATGTACCTTACCTGAAATTTCAGTGTTCAAATTGTGGCTTTAAAGCCCCTGAACTCCAATGGCAATGCCCTCAGTGCAGGCAGTGGGATACGATTAACCTGATGGATACCGTTTCAGTTGATTCTGGGAGCGCAGAGCCCCGATCCGCGGAAGCCAACACCGTTGTTGACGGAGAAATCACACAGGAACACAAATGAGCAGCATGACTCCCATGTTAAAACAGTACCTGGGTATTAAGAAAGAATACCCGGATGCGATCCTTTTCTATCGCATGGGAGATTTCTACGAAATGTTTTTCGAAGATGCTGAGGTCGCCTCCAGAATTCTCGGCATCACGCTGACATCCAGGGGTTCATACAGGGGAGTCAAGGTCCCCATGTGCGGTGTTCCCCACCATTCCTCAAAATCATATGTGACAAAGCTTATCCAGAGCGGAAAGAAGGTGGCCATTTGCGAGCAGGTTGAAGATCCAAAGGCCAGCAAGGGTATCGTCAAAAGAGAAGTAGTCAGGGTGGTGACCCCGGGCAGTGTAGTTGAAGAAGGCGAGATTGACGGCAAAAAAAACCTTTATATGGCTTCTATATCCGGGGAGGATGACCCTTACGGCTTGGCCCACCTTGATCTTTCAACCGGGGAGTTTAGAGTCACCGAGATCCATGGCTGGGATGATCTCCTTGACGAACTGGGGAGGATAAACCCGGCAGAAGTACTTGTATTTGAGAGTGATAATGTCTCCGTACGACGAGGTCTTTCAAGTTACCGCCTGGAGAAGCTGGGCAGGGACTCTTTTGACAAAGCAAGGGCGCAACAGATACTAAAGGATCAACTGGGGGTGAGGTCACTTGCAGGTTTTGGGTGTGAGAACCTGAAAAGAGGGATTGAGGCTGCGGCATCCATCGTGTACTACCTGCACCAGACCCAGAAAGGCACACCCGAACACATCAGAGAAATCACAACATACCACCTTGGTGATTACATGTTTCTGGACGAATCCACAATAACCAACCTTGAACTTTTTAAGACAATCAGGCGCCAGTCCGTAAAAGGTTCCCTTTTTCACATACTGGATAAAGCTGTTACTCCCATGGGCAGCCGGCAGTTGAGAAAGTGGATGGGGTATCCCCTGTTAAATGTCCAAAGGATAAAGCAACGACTTGCCGCTGTAGCAGATTTCAGGGATGACCGCATGTTCAGAGAAGAGATCAGGGAAGCGCTGCGCGGGGTTTACGATCTTGAGAGGCTAAATGGTAGGATATCTCTTGGAAGAGGGAATGCAAGGGACCTGGTCGCACTCAAACTATCTATAGAGAGGTTGCCTGAGGTCAAGAGAAGTCTCGTTTCTTCTCGCAGCGAGCTGCTTTCTGAGATTGGAACACGGCTGGACACCCTTGAGGAGATAGGCTCTCTGATCGATCAGGCAATCCGAGAGGATCCTCCCGCCTCAGTCAAAGAGGGTGGGATGATCAAGGAAGGATACAATCACGAGCTTGACCGCCTGATCGCCGCCACAAGGGACGGCAAGAAATGGATTTCCGAGCTTGCAGCCAAAGAACAAAAGAGAACGGGAATAGCTAGTCTCAAGATTGGCTTTAACAGGGTCTTTGGCTATTACATAGAGGTGTCGAAGCCTAATGTACACCTGGTGCCCTCGGACTATATCAGAAAGCAGACCCTGGTGAATGGCGAGCGCTATGTCACCGAGGAGCTCAAAGAGTTTGAGGAGATGGTTCTTGGAGCTGAGGAAAAGAGGGTAGCCTTGGAATACGAGCTTTTTGAAAATGTTAGGGAAAGAGTTGCTGCTGAGACCAGGAGAATAGGTGAAACAGGCAGGTTGATAGCGGAGGTGGATGCCCTGGCCGCGCTTGCAGAGACAGCGGAGCTCAATGCTTATGTGCGGCCCGATGTTAACGAGGAAGGAGTCATAGATATTGTCGACGGTCGCCATCCGGTTATTGAGAAGGTGGTGAAAGAGGAAGACTTCGTGCCCAACGACATTTACCTCGACAATAAGGAGCAGCAATTCCTGATCATTACCGGGCCTAACATGGCCGGCAAGTCCACTGTGCTAAGGCAGACGGCACTTTGCGTACTCATGGCACAGATGGGTAGCTTTATTCCTGCCTCAAGGGCAACGATAGGGATAGTGGATCGGATCTTTACGCGTATAGGTGCCTCAGACGACCTGGCAAGGGGGCAGAGCACCTTTATGATCGAGATGAATGAAACAGCTAACATACTCCGCCACGCAACTCCTGAGAGTTTGGTTATTCTGGATGAGATCGGCAGGGGGACGAGCACATACGATGGGCTCAGCATTGCGTGGGCCGTGGCAGAGATGCTCCACGACCTGAACGGCAAGGGCGTAAGGACGCTTTTTGCAACTCACTACCACGAGCTGACAGAGCTTGTTACAACAAAAAAAAGAGTTAAGAACTACAACATTGCTGTTAAGGAATGGAACGATCAGGTTATTTTTCTGCGCAAGCTCGTGCCCGGAGGAACGAGCAGGAGCTATGGTATAGAGGTGGCTCGCATCGCAGGGCTGCCGCAGGCAGTCATTGATCGGGCCAAGGAAATCCTGGAGAACCTGGAGGGAGAAGAGCTTGGGGAGGACGGAAAACCCCGGGTGGCGCATTCAAGGATGGTGGAAAAGGAGCAAAAAGGAATGCAG
>Ga0190359_1000928_pt1 | contig 19141 bp, 25 predicted proteins | sample 48721823_MG_FD_161269 | JGI IMG/M metagenome (GOLD analysis project Ga0190359, IMG submission 161269) | Hydrothermal vent microbial mat bacterial communities from Southern Trench, Guaymas Basin, Mexico - 4872-18-2-3_MG | ecosystem: Environmental > Aquatic > Marine > Hydrothermal vents >... | reverse complement strand
AGACTTCAGATACCTTAATTTCTCTTTCTCATGCTCAAGCTCGACCAGTCTGTTTTTAAGTTCCACCTTTTTATTTTTTTCAAGCGCCTTCCTAACATCCAGAATCTTCTGATAGGGGAATCGATACACCTTCACCCCTTTACACCCTCCTTATGCTTCCGTAAATCTCCTTTAGCATTGAAAAAGTGTCCTCAAAACTGCATTTTACATTCATACCCTGCCTTAGAAACTGGTTCATCTTGCCTATGTTTTCAATAGCAAGATCAACCTCCGGATTACTGCCTTTTTTGTAAGCACCAATGTTTATTAAATCTTCTGAATCACGGTAGTACGAAAGCACTTCGAGAAATCTCTGAGCATACCTAAGGTGCTCATCGGTGCAGATCTCACTTCTCAACCTACTAACACTGCTCAGCACATCGATGGCTGGATAATGACCTTTATTTGCCAGTTTCCTGGAGAGAACGATATGCCCATCAAGTATAGCACGCGCAGAATCACTAATAGGCTCATCAAGATCATCACCCTCCACAAGCACAGTATAAATCCCGGTGATACTACCTTTATCTGAGGTACCAGCCCTCTCAAGAAGTCGTGGCAGAAGCGCGAAAACTGATGGAGTGTACCCCTTTGTAGTTGGAGGTTCCCCAGAAGCAAGTCCGATTTCCCGCTGTGCCATAGCAACCCTGGTCAGAGAGTCCATAAGCAAAAGAACATCTCTTCCCGTATCCCTGAAATATTCTGCTATGGCCGTAGCAATAAGAGCACCCTTTACCCTTACCATCGCGGCCTGATCAGAGGTAGCCACCACAAGCACGGAATTCTTAAGCCCCTCTTCGCCAAGATCCCTCTCTATAAACTCCCTAACCTCTCTCCCTCTCTCTCCAATCAAAGCTATCACGTTAACATCAGCCTCTGTAAACCTTGCCATCATCCCGAGTAATACACTTTTACCTACTCCACTACCCGAGAAAATACCGATCCTCTGTCCTTTACCTATGCTTATCAGTCCATCTATAGCCTTTACCCCCGTAACAAGAATGTCTTTTATCCTTTTCCTTTTAAGAGGTGAAGGAGGCTGATTATAAACTGTGTATTTTAACTCGGAAATTATTTCCCCTTTCCCATCTATCGGGTTACCCATACCATCGAGAATCCTCCCCAGCAAATTTTCACCTACTGCTACCGACAACGGCTTTGGACTTCGCCTTACCCTATTCCCGGGAGAAATACCCACTGTCTCATCAAGCGGCATGAGCAACACCTTATCACCGGAGAAACCTACAACTTCAGCCTTTACGACATACCCCACATCAGTATAAATATGACATAACTCACCAACCGTCGCTCCAGGCAGAGTCGCCTGTACCACCAACCCCACACTTTCTGAATCTTACCATCAATTTCATAAATGTCCAGTCGCTGTAGAGTTTTCTCTCTTTCCAGAAGTCCTTCTTCAATACTCATTTCCCACCTTTGGACAACTCAGCTTCTATATTTTCAAGTTCCCTTTTTATAGTCCCTTCAATTATGTACCTATCCGTCTCAACTACACAATCACCCGGGGCCAGATTCTCATCCTCTATAATGGATATTTTCTGAGTAGGGATGGTACTCACCCCCTTCATGTCCTCAAAATTTCTCACTATATCGGGATTCAATCTTATCAATATCTTTGCCTGATCAGTCAGCTTTTTGAGCAATATCTCCAGCTTCTTTCTGACAATTTCCTTACCTCTCTCACTAACCTCTTGATGAATCACCTTCTCGGCAACTTTCATTGCAAACGCAGCCAGGGGTTCCTCCAGACTCCCAATTATTTTATCAAACTGTTCCTTCAGGCTGGCAATATTTTTCTGTAACTGCTCACGAAGAGATTCTATTTCTTTTCGAACCTCGTATCTACCTACCTTTACACCTTCCTCATACCCGGCCTTAAAATACATCTCCCCCGCCTCAACGAGTTGGTCCTCAAGCTCCTTTATACGTGCTAATAACATCGAATAATCTCTAACTTCTTCTTTTTTATTTTTTTCACTCGGCTCCACCTTTTCAACACATGAGGGTTCTGGAACGCTGCTAACTTTCCTGCTTCTTTGCTCACCTAATCGAACTCCGACCACCTTTTTGCTAACTTTAATCCGAAAATTCACTCTATTATTTCCTCCTCCTCGGTTGTCAGATCTATTTCGCCTGCCTGTTCTAACTCCCTTACAACCTCAACGATTCTTTTCTGTGCATTTTCAACATCCCTGACTCTTACTGGACCAAGGTACTCCATTTCATCCTTCAACATCTCTGCAACTCTTTCTGAAACATTTCTTAAAACCTTCTCTTTCAGCTCATCATTGGCAGCTTTCAGTGCCATTGCAAGCGTCTTCGTATCAACCTCCTTTAGAATCCTCTGAACAGCAAAATCAGACAATTTCACAATATCTTCGAACAGGAACATCATACTTGATATCTCATCTGCCAGTTCAGGATCTCTATCTCTTATACTCTCCAGAATGGCCTTTTCCGCCGATCGGTTCACGGAATTCAAAATCGAAGCCACTGCCTCTGTCCCACCAAGTTTTTTAAGGTCTGCTCCAAAAGCAGTATCTATCTGCTGCTTCAATATTTGTTCTATATCCCTCACAAACTCAGGGCTTGTACGCTCCATAGTGGCAATTCTATAGGCGATATCGGCCTGCATATTTTCAGGAAGCTGAGAAAGGATAGATGCTGCTTGTTTGGGTTTCAGATTCGCAAGTATAAGAGCAGCAGTTTGAGGGTTTTCGCTCTCCAGAAAACTTATCAATTGTTTCTCATCCATATTCTGAAGCATATGAAAAGCACTTACTTCCGTAGCGGCTTCTACTTTTTCTATAAGTTCTTCAGCCTTTTCTTTCCCATAGGCAGTTTCCAGAACCTCTCTGGCATAGTCTATTCCACCCTGAATTATATATTGATTTGTCAGGGTAAGCTGATAAAATTCCTCTATAACTTCTCCAAGGGTTTCAGCAGAAACCTCTTTCAATTGAGCAATCTCTATACTGAGAAGTTCTATTTCCCTATCACTCAAATGCTTCATAACCTCGGCAGCAGTCTGCGTTCCAAGCGCTATCATTATTATAGCTGCCTTTTTCAAAGGGGTTATTTCTTCCTTGTCAGCCACCCCAAACCCTCCTACGATTGCTGTATCATTGACTTGATAAGTTGTGCAGCAGCTTCAGGGTTGTTCTTAGCAAACCTGATCACCTCCTGAGTCATCTTGTCCTTAGCTCTTAACTTGGCCTGTGCCTCAGGAGAAAGCTTCGCCATATATTTCTCTTCAAGTTCCTCAACAGCTATTTCTGCTTTTTCTTTTTCTCCAGGTGGCAATTTCTCGGCCTCCGCTGGAGCTCCAGCAGGTAATTCAGCTTTCAACTCTACTTCACCAGGCAAAGCTACCAACGCCGTAGTTGTAGTCTTCAGCAGACTCCTTAGAATAAAAAACAGAGCCACCAAAGCAACCACAATCAACCCCTTATTCAATATATTCACTATCAGGTTCTTGCGCTCTTCCCGAACAAAGTACTGCTTCTCAGCTTCAACCGCGGTCTCATCGAACTTGAGATTCTGAACTTCAACAATATCGCCTCTTGTTTCATCATATCCAATGGCACTCTTTACAAGAGCAGCTATCTGTTCCAGCTCTCTATTGCTCCTCGGAACATACTGTTTGGTCTCTCTGCCCCGCCTATCTTTCACTGTTCTATAAGTGCCATTAACAAGCACAGCAACGGAAATCTTTTTCACTCTACTTGGCTCACCGACGTAATGCTCTATTGCCTTCCCAAGTTCATAATTAGTAACAACATTCTCTCGAGTGTGTTGCTCATTCGTCTTATTGCTAGTATCTGCTGAAACTAAATTCTCTGTATGGGTTTCTTCACTTACCACAACGACATTGTCGGGGTCATACTTCTCAACCGTTCTCTCGATCCTATCGAAGCTTAAATCCACAGCAACCTTCACGACAGCATTATTCCTCCCAACGACGCTTTCAACTATTTCCTTAACCTTCCTCTGTAATCTATTTTCTATACTATGCTTTATCTCCCACTGCGAACCGACAGATCCCAGTGCCTTCTCTTCCTCCGGAGCCCTGCTTAAAATATTGCCTTCTGAATCGACAACAACCACATCCTCAGGCTCTATTCCCTCAACACTATTAGCAACAAGCGCTGCTATGCCTCTAACCTGATCCTCCGTCAGATACCTCCCCGGTTGAAGATACAAAACAACAGATGCAGACCCTTTTTTTCTTTCCTCAAACAACCTCTCTTCAGGCAAAACCAGATGCACCCGACAACTTTTCACCTCAGGAAACTGGTTTATCGTCTTCATCAACTCACCTTCCAAAGCCCTCCTCATATTGAGACGCTGCATAAAAGTTGTCATCCCCACCTTTGCATTATCAAAAATTTCATATCCTGTAACCTTTATCCCACTATACCCTTCCTCAGCAAACTTTAGCCTGAGTTCCGCTACCTTATCCGAAGGAACCAAAATCGTCTTCCCCCCGCTCTTCAGTTGATACTTTACTTTCATATCCCGAAGTTCGCTCACGATTTTACCTGCCACACTGGGATCCATATCCGTATAGAGTACACTATATTCCGGCCGATTCGCCCAGACAACTAAAGCAATTATCGAGGAAAGTATCCCTACAAATACAGTAACTATCAATATCCGTTGACCGATGCTATAACGCTTGAGAAATCTACCTATCAACTCAATAATTCTATTCATATGCCATTACCCTATACCTGCATCCTCTCTATTTCCTTATAAGCCTCGATCAACTTATTCCTTATCTCAAGCATAAGATTAAAACTTAACCTTGCTTCTTCAAGAGAAACCATCGCTCCTGTAAGATCATCTGATTCCCCACGAATTACACTGGAAACCTTCTCCATAGAGTTTTCCTGAGCCTCATTAACCGCCTCTAAAAAACCCTTTATTGTGTCTCCAAAGCTTACTTTTTCTCTTTCTTTCTCTTTACCAACATCTTTAGCAACTTCATTTATAAGACCCCTATTTCCGCTAATTTCCCATACTTTCATACAGCATACACCTCCTTTAGCCTTTCACGTCCAGAAGATTTCCCTTAGCAATCTGATCAAATTTAACCCTCCCTCCATAGAACGTAAGCTCATCAGGCTCACTTACCCCGAAAAGGAAATGAAGCGCCAGTTTCTCTTCGGGACTTAAATTAACAGAAACCCCTTTCACTTCACCATGTTCAAGTTCTCCAAATCCCGATTTTTCCTCAATTTCCTTGACAAAAGCAGTTTCAGAAAGCTTCCCGGCTTCGCCACGGTCCCTATAGGCAAATTCGCTGGCGATATTATATCGATTTAATATATCCCCAACTTTCATAGCTTACCTATAGCCTCAATATTCTTTTTGCCATTTCTTTCGCAGAGTCCATAACTGTCACATTCGCTTCATAACTCCGCATTGTAGAAATCATGTCAACCATCTCATCTATAATATCCACGTTTGGCATCCTGACAAAACCGTTCTCATCAGCCTTCGGGTTGAGCGGATCATAAACGAGTTTCTCTCCCTGGACTTCTTTTACCTGGATCCCGCTTTTATCCCTCCCTTTTAAACTCTGCCCCAGAAAGTTCGGAGAAGAAATGTGTTTTCTGTTTGTAGTCCTGAGCCTCAGCTTGAGCTCATCTACAAAACCTATCCGCCTGTCCTTCGCACCCTGAAACACCACTACTTTTCTATGATAAACTTGACCCTTATCATCAGGAAGCTTTTCCGCATTAGCAATGTTCTCAGAAATAACTTCCATCTTTTTCATATAAGTCGACAACCCCTGGAATGTGTTCTTAAAAACCTTAAATACTCCCCCTATATTCATAATTCCCTCTTACTTACTTAACCTTACCGGTTATACTCTTATTAAGGCTATCGTAAATACTCCTGAGTACTCTTGTGACAAAGTCATGCCTCACCTGATTCTCTGCAAGCTCAGACATCTCTCTGTTAATGTCAACTTTCTCTTTGTCACTTCCCATTAAAACATCTCCCTCATCCTCAAGCCCTGGAATGTGCTTCCTTCTGGTAATTACCAGCTTACTTTTACCTCCCTGCATCTCAAGAAACCTCAAAAAGTCAGTCCGCTCACGAACATATTCTGGATTGGAAACATTCGCAATGTTCTCTGAAATCGCTTCGTGCTGTTTCTCCAGCGATCTGATCGCTTTCTTAACAAAGTTTATATAACCGTTGTCCAACCATTCCACTTTCATACCAGTTTTTTTATATCCAACATCCGTGCCACAATTCAGTAAAAATTGGACTATTTATGTATTTTATTGAAGACCATAACCATCTGAGTATCAATACACAATATCCCCAGTTTCCGAAAAACTCTCCCACCTGTCTGACAAGAGAGCACACAAATTTCCCCCTATACTTTTTACAGGGAAAATTTTTCCACCAGGGAGAACAAATAGTGCAGGTTGACCTGTCTACTTAAACTCTTCCGGGATTAGCCCAAGCTTTTTATATTCATTTAATTTATTTCGAAGTGTCCTCACACTTATTCCAAGGAGTTTGGCCGCGTGAGTCCTATTATTCTTCGTCTTACGAAGAGCTGTAAAAATTAATTTTCTCTCCATTTCTGCTATGCTCATCACAAAATCGAAATCCTTCGTTTGCTTTCTATCTATCTCATCAAGTTCAATATGAAAATGTTTCCTCTTTATAACACTCTCCTCAGCACTCAAAAGAATGGCCCTTTTTATCACATTTTCGAGCTGTCTTATATTCCCCGGCCAATCATAGCGCATAAGAAACTCCAGAGCATCGTCATCAATTTCCTTTTCAATCCTGCTGTTATATTTCTCGCAGTATTTCTTCATAAAATGCTCAACAAGCAAAGGTACATCTTCAATTCTCTCCCGCAAAGGCGGTACATGTATAGGAAATACATTCAACCTGAAAAACAGATCTTCCCTGAACTTACCCTTTTTAACCAGTTGCCTCATATCCTGATTTGTAGTAGCTATTATCCTCACATCTACAGGAATTTCCCTGGTAGAGCCTACCCTTGTTATTTTACCTTCCTGCAAAACCCTTAGAAGCTTAGCCTGCATCGTTATCGGAATCTCGCTAATTTCGTCGAGCAAAAAGGTGCCTCCATTAGCTTCTTCAAACATCCCTTTAAAGGTCCTCATAGCATTAGTAAAGGCACCTTTCTCATGACCAAAAAGGGTACTCTCAAACAGAGTCTCAGGGATAGCAGAGCAATTTACCCTGATAAAAGGTCCATCGTTTCTGTCGCTATTGTAGTGGATAGCCTCAGCTATAAGCTCTTTACCCGTGCCGCTCTCACCCATAATAAGAACAGGCAAGTCGGTCCTTGCTACAATATCGATCTGCTCAAGAATCTTCTTAATCATCTCGCTTTTCCCAACTATCTGTCTGTACTTTGTTTCTTTCTCCAGCCTTCGCTTCAATTCCTTATTCTCATCCTTTAGATACATGTAGCTAAAATAATTCTCTATCCTCGTTTTCAGATGAGATATAGAGAAGGGTTTCGTAATAAAATCATATGCCCCTTTTTGTAATGCTTCAACGGCTCTCTCAACCGTCCCATATGCAGTTATTATAAAAACCCCCACTCCAGGATACTTCGTCTTTACTATTTCCAGAAGTTTCATGCCATCAACTCGCGGCATCATCAGGTCTGTAATAACCAGATCATACTCAGATTCCCCAAGCATTTCCAGAGCATCCTTACCATCCTTAGCATCAGAAACATCATACCCCGCTTCCACAAGCGCTTCCTTAAGTATTGTACGCATACTATAGTCATCTTCAACAACTAGCAACTTCTTCCTTCGCTTCATACCAGACCTACTCAGACAATAACCGCATCTAATTTAAAAGTTTTATTTAACTATGGAAATATTTTCCTACCCCTGGTTCACTCAAGAGGAAGATTCTTCTTTGTTTCTCTTGTAAGTCTTTGCAAATAGTCCTCTCTCGGAGCTCACTCTTTTGTAAACCTCGTAAGGGATGCTCTTTCTTAACTTCTCACGTGGTACAAGTTTCTCCAGTTCCATCCTCAGATGAGCATTTTCTGCCTCCAGCTTATCAATGATCCCCTCTTTTTTCACAATCTCTTCATGTAAAGCACATCCCTTAAGAAAACTTCTTATCACACTTGCAACAACTTCTGATCTCACAGGTTCTACAATCAGGTAATCAACCATCCCCATCCCAACCAGCTTCCCAGCCTCATCCACCTGAGAAATCGGGCACGCAACCGCTACTTCAAAAACTCCTTCCCGCCGGACAGCCAACGAGTCCCACAATCCTTTATCCACAAAATCTAAGGAAACAAACAATAGGGTAGCCACTTTAGCTTCAAAAGCATTATTTAGATCATCCTTGCTTTTGCTAATTGGACTATATCCCGCTTCAGCTATAGCATGATTTAAAATCTGTTCCAGGTATTTATCTTTTACACATACAACAAACCTTTTTTCCATCACCTAAGCACCATAGAGTGTAAAACAGAATCTTCCAGATGAGCTATGATCTCACCAGCTTCCAGACCATCAGTGGGATAGGTTGCTATCCCATACACAAACGTTACAGCTCCAGTCTCTCCAGAGATATATTCCGTTTCCACAATCCCTTTGATCTCTTCAAGCTTCAACTCCAGCTCAACAGGATTACCCCCGGAAACCATAACCAAAAAGGAATCGAAATTCTGAGCAACAATCTCCACCTCGCCGGTCAGCTTTGTCCTTATCAGCGACTCCAACCTGGAACGTAACTGCCTTATGCGAAGCCCTCTCTCCGGAACATCCTTTGGCACAACTCGCACATATAAAAACGAAATGGTAACACCAATCTCTCTGGCACCATCTACCTTCTCTTGTATTATATTTTCCAGAATTCCCTCACGGTGAACGTCTTTTCGCCCCTTATCCACAACTCTCCCAAATACCGGAGCAATCTGAGTAGAAACAATGTTCCACAACTTCATTTTATCTTCAATAGAAAAAAGTCCTTCAGTATCAACATCAAACACACCAATGAAGCCATAGAGCATGTCCATATATTTTATCGGAACTATAAACGACATCCCAAATTTTTCATCAATGTCAAGTTTTTCCTCTCCTATAACCGTATTCTTATCTACCTTCTCCAGCACTATAATACTATCACTACCCACTATCTTCCCGTCAATCTTTTCTCCTTCCCTCAACCGAAAAACCTTACAGAATCTCTCACCCAGTCCAATAGCTTTATCTATGGAAAAATACTCCCCTCGTGGAAGGAAAAGCGCAACCTTTTTCGCTTTAATTCCTTCCGAAAGAGTATCCATAATCATCGATTTAGCCAGCTCCAAATCATCAACCTGATACAAAATAGAACTTATCTCATAAAGTGTGGTTATTACCTCCAGCATTTCTTTGATTTTCCTGTTAAGGGCAATATTTTCCCTCTGCAAGAATAGCTTCTCAGCTGCCCTGTTAAGAATGGCAAGCAATTCCTTTAAATTGAATGGTTTTCTTACATAATCATAAACACCATACTTTATAGCTTCAATAGCACTATCTGTAGTAGCAAACCCTGTGATAATGATCACCAGAGAATCTTTACCCAACTCTTTAACCTTTTTTACTATATCCATCCCTGTAATTTCCGGCATTACAAGATCAGTTAATACTATATCAAAATCCCTTTCTTCAAGAAGTTTCATCGCATACTTTGAGTCATCTGTAGCTTCCACGTCAAATCCACTCTCTGACAAAAAATACCTCAACTGGTCAAGAATCAATTTTTCATCATCTATGGCTAATACTTTAACTTTCCCCTTCTCCATCAGCCTTACCTTCCTCCTTATTCAATTTTTCAAATATGATCTCATCCCCGACCCTATAAACTTTCACTCCTTCATACTTTTTGGTGGTAATATGCTGGTAATTCCCAAAGGTAAGTATGACATTCCGATGCAGAAAACCTTTTACAACAACACATTTAGCAGAAGCTTTCTCTTTACCTATGCCCACATCTTCTTTTTCTTTCTCTACAAGCCTCCTGAGCTCAACCTCAAGCTCCTTCAGTTTGTCAAGAGATTCCTTTAACTCTTTTATCTTCGCCTCCGAGATCGAAGGAGCTCTTTTCTTCAGTAGCTCCAGAAAAGCTATTTTCTTTTTCAGAAGAGATATTTTCCCACGCAGTTCCTCTTCCTGTTTGATATATCTGCTTCTCTTAGCCTCAGCTTCATAGAACTCAGGTGAGCTAATTCCAACTTCTGTTAGAATACCCTGCTCACCCCCGATCTCGTCAGCTACTATTGACTCCTGAGAGAAAACCTTTCCACCCCTGATTACCCCTCCTTTAGTACCGACAATTACATTACCTCCACATACCACGCTTGAGTTAATTATATACCTATCAACGACAACATCTCCCTTTGCCTTAATCCTGGCATCTTGAATATACCCACACCTAACGCCCTTGCCAGCTACTATCCTAGCTTTGCCTCTTCCTACCACTCCCAGCTTTACAATGATATCTCCCTCTCTGGAAGTAATAAAAGCAGCTTCCACATTCCCACCTATATCAACAGTCCCCTCAGCTTCCACCATAAACCCAGGTCGCACATCTTCTTCCACCTTCACCGAACCACTAAACTTTATATTACCACTACTATAATCAACATTTCTAACAACGATAATATCATCAACACAGACTCTACCATCTTTCAAATAGGCATACCCGGAAACATCCGCATAGAGAGTCAGGCCATCCCCAGAGATGGTTGTATTCTTACCACCAGGAAGCTGAACATCCCTTCCAGGAATTATTATATCCTCTCCCGTTACTGCTTTCCCGGGAGTGCCTTTAGTGCCTGGAAGCTTACTCACAAGTTCCTGCCCTTTGGTAACATATTCAAACAGTTTAAGTTTTCGCAGGTCAACAATTTCCCCATCATTCACAACCGGTCTCGTAGAGATATCAATATACCAGATCAGTTTGGCATCTTCACCCGGTACCGGTGCTTTCCCCTCAGCTATCAGAACATCTCCTACAGGGCGTTTCTCGCTCAGGATCTTCTTTATTACATCCTCTTTAATACCGTAAACTACCCCGGCTTTCCACAAAGCATCCATCAATTCTACTTTACTCGGAAACTTTTCATCTGCTCCTACTGTAACATATGCTTTTAACTTATCATCCGTTATTCTGACCTTCATTAATCCACCTACTCCTGAAATTCAAAAAAAATATTTGCAACATTTCCACACTTACAGAAGTATCTGACCCCGATTATCTGCCCATTTTCCATAATTGGTTCCACCCGTTCCTCCTTTTCCTCTCTGGAATCATACGAGATAACTTTCTTTTTCGCTGGATTTACTTTTACCCTCTTCAGTACCCTATCTTTCACAGATTTCTTTTCTTCCTCATCAAGAAGACCACGAAAGTCATGCACCGAATTCTCCATATCTAAATAGCCCCACTTTTAAAAAGGTTATCTATATCCTCCTGAGAAATGGTGGTATGCCTGACTTCATCCTCCGTCTTTTCCCGAAACTCTTTACTCTTAGCCTGTAGCTCTTCTTTCTCCATCTCTTGACGTATTGCCGAAATCACTTTCCTTCCCACCCTGGTTTTTACTTTCACGCCTCCTATTTTCTCAAATAGATCCGTAAATTTTTCATGAATGGCTGACAGAATTTTCTTGGCATGTTCCAGCTTCTGGGATGTTATATCCTGAAACTGTAAAGCATAAGTGATATTCATGAGTTCATCTTTAATCTTCTCCACCTTCACCGCATTATCAGGGTCATCACTCAGGCCAAGACTGTCAACCATGCTCGATATCTTCTCAAGCCGGTCGAGTATCTCCTGAGTAGCCATTTCCGTAGTTTGATTAACGTCTATTATGCGCTCAGTGGCATCTGGAATCTTATTCCGGGTATCACTTATGGAAGTAGTAGCCTCTGTAAGCAAAGGTATTATGTCCTGGACAAACCTAAATAGATCTTTCAAAAAGGGTATAATTTCATCCCCGATTCGAAAAAAATCTCTCATCTCCTCAATCTTGTCAATGATCTCTCCAAAACTATCTTTCTTGCTCATGATTTAACCTCATGCACCTAATACTTCTTCTATTTTCTCTTTCAAGACCTCCGGTGTAAAAGGTTTCACTATGTACCCCCTCACACCTAGTTTAACGGCAGTGATAACATCTTCCTTCATACCACGAGTGGTCACCATTATAACAGGAATACTTTTCAACTTTTCATCCTGCATAAGCTCCCTGACAAATTGCTCTCCGGTCATCTCGGGCATATTCCAGTCTGTCAATACAAGTTTGTATTCTTCAGATCTTAAAGTATCAAGTGCTTCTTTTCCATTAGATGCTTCCCCAATATCCGAATATCCAATCTTATTGAGAGCATTAATTATTATCCGCCTCATTGTAGGAGAGTCATCAACTACCAAAATCTTAGCACCCATTCTATATCTCCTCCTGCATTATTAATTCTTTAATCCTCAGCAAATTGGACCTTACCTCATCCTTTACACTTTCAGAGGTCAAATCTCTTATAAAATCAAACTTAGCAGACAACCATTTCCAACCAGATAGCATTTCAATACTCTCCACCGTCTCCGTACTCGCAAAGTTCATATCAATAAGGTAGGTCAAATAATCTGCAATGTTTATTATCGCTGCAATATCCTTCAGCTTTTCATCGTCAATTCCATCCACATTATGGTGATGACCAATAACAGTGACAAATTCCACCGGTAATTTCCACTTATTCGCTACAATTTCCCCCGCCTCTTCATGCGTCAAACCGAAATACTTCCTCTCACAATCTTCCCCAGAGCCATTCTTAATTTCCTCAAACACCTTGAGATAATTATCGCTGTCCACCTTGTATAAAATTATCTTCCCTACATCATGCAGTAAACCCAGCGAATACAGCCCATCATAAATCCCTAAACCCACCCTTTCTGCAATAATCTGGGCAATATAACCACATGCAATTGAATGTCTCCAGAGATCTCTCCAGTCTATTTCCCCATCTTTTGGCGACAAAACCCTTATCACGGAAAAAGCAAGAGCAATTCGGCTTATTTCATTCAGCCCTAACATAACAATAGCATTCCTGAGAGATTTTATCTCACGCCTGACCCCATAGTAGGCAGAATTCGCAATATGAAGAATTTTCATAGCAAGCGGAGGATCTTTCTCTATCACTGGAAGCATCTGGTTTACCGACAGCCTATCCTCCCTGACAATCCTGAGTATCTCCGTCGCAATAATCGGAAGGGTCGGCAAATTCTTTAATTCCTGTATTCTGGTAATATATTCATTCACTTTCTCAGTACCCATCCTCTTCCATAAATTTTTATTCAAATAACATGCCACCACCATTTCTTTTCTGTTACCCCTATCAAAAAGCTGATAAAAAGGATAACCTACCCACTCACTTTTTCCACAAGCGCTTCCGGAATTCTATCCAGAGGGACAACATCATCAACTGCCCCATACTCTATCGCAACCTTTGGCATACCAAAAACCACGCAGGTCCTCTCATCCTGTGCTATCGTATAGGCTCCATTTTCCTTCATTTCCTTCAGCCCCTCTGCACCATCCTTACCCATACCCGTCATAATCACACCAATAGCATTGGCTCCTGCATATTTAGCCACTGATCGGAACAAAACATCTACCGAAGGTCTATGCCTGGAAACAAGGGGACCATCTTTAACCTCAACATAATACATTGCCCCTGATCTCCTAAGCAACATATGCTTGTTCCCGGGAGCTATCAATGCCCTACCAACAGACACCGAATCTCCATCTTCACCCTCTTTCACCTCAATATCACACAACTCATTCAATCTATCCGCAAAACTCTTTGTAAAATTCTCAGGCATATGCTGAACTATTACTACTCCAGGAATATTTTGCGGTAAACGTCTTAAAACATATTCAAGCGCCTGAGTTCCGCCAGTCGACGCTCCCATAGCAATAACCTTATTCGTGGTCTTATGTAAATACAACTTCTTACGCTCAATTACTCCTTCATCGATTGCAGGACGCCTATCCAGCCTTGCTTTACTAGCAGCCTTTATCTTATCAATCAATTCCACAGCCATATCCCCAACAGTATAAGAGGCACCTGGCTTACATAAAACTTCAATAGCTCCTGCTTTCAGAGCCTCAAGAGCCAGCTGGCTTCCCTTAGGTGTCAGCGAAGAAACAACAACTACCGGAAGAGGATAATATTTCATCAACTTCTTTAAAAATGTCAACCCATCCATGCGTGGCATTTCCATGTCGAGAGTAATAACATCAGGTTTAAGGGCAACGATCTTGTCCCTCGCTACATAAGGATCAGGAGCCGAACCAATAACCTCAATCTCCGGATCCTGTGACAGTTCTCTGGTAAAAATCTGCCTTACCACAGCTGAATCATCCACAATCAACACTCTAATCTTCTTCATCTTAGTCCTCATTCTTAATCGAAAACTTTATTAATACCGGATAATCATCAACCATACATACTATTGAATCTTCGCTTCTAAACAACTTCTCCCACTCTTTTAACTTTATTCCTCGCTTAATGTTGGGCACCGTTAAATCAAAAACCGCTCGCTCACCCTTAATAGCTGTCAAAACATGCCCGCATGTAACATTTAATATCTCCTTTAAAGCATCTTCAGAATACTCATCCACTTTTTCATCTTCAGGATCAACCCCTAAAAAGTTCGCTGCAATCTCCGGACACATCGCCTCCGGCACCATTATGGAAATTTCTCCCTTTGCGTCCCCTACAAACCCCATATCAGCCCTGGCAAACTTGTCATAATTAACATCTACTTCATCCTTTTCCACCTCCTCACCAAACATAAATGCAGATTTCTCTATAATATCGTAAAACACATCCCGAATTGTATTTTTTAGCTCTTTCCTGTCCATTACTATTTCCCCTCCATTATTTCATCCACAACCTTCTTTATAGTCTCCGGAGTAAAAGGTTTTCTGATATATGCCCTCACACCCTTAGCTTTTAGCTCTTCAATCCTGGTCTCACTACCTTCAGTAGAAACTATAACAACCGGGATAGTTTGCAATATCCCATCTTCCTTCATTCGATCAACCATCTCAAGCCCGGTCATTACCGGCATATTAATATCTGCAAACACCAGATCTATCCACTCCTTATCAAGAATCTCCAGCGCCTCCTTTCCATCACCTGCCTCAAAAATGTTTCCAACATCTACTCCCGCTATATCCAGAGTTTTCTTAATTACTGATCTCACAACCTTTGAATCATCAACAACCAAAATATTTAGCGCCACTCCTCTCCTCCTCAACTAAACATTACTTTTTTCAGTTCTTCAAGCTTTTCAACCATGTAACTTGCAACCCTTTCTACCATCCGAGAGGTCAATCTATATTTTTTCAGAACATCACTATTCGGTTTGTAAAACAAGCCATCCAGACCAATTCCGAACCCACTTATTAGTGAGATAGTATCAGCTATGTGAACCAGCGAAAGAACAACATTATCTCCATTATATTTCTCCGGCTCATGATGGCCCATCACTACCTCAACCAAATGTTCTGGAATCCCCCAGTTCCTTAACAATAAACCCCCCGCTTCCGCGTGATCTATTCCAAGCAACTCTCTCTCAGCAACATTGAACGGTACCTGCTTTTCGTATGCATAGTTTACTATTTCTTCAACATCTACCCCTACAAAATTCCCAAGCACTATCTTCCCCACGTCATGTAATATCCCAGCAGTAAAAGTATAATCAGGTCGCGGAACTTCAAGAACTTCCGCAAGCTTTTCAGCTCCTACAGCAGTGGTAACTGAATGTTCCCAAAGTTTTCCAGGGGGCAAATCATATCCTTTTACTCCCCTTTCCATCATAGGAGATAGGGCAACTGTCATCACCAGCTCAGCTATCCTTTTTGTCCCCAATCTTGCCACAGCAATTCTCACATCATCAACCTGCTTCCTGAAACCAAAATATGCAGAATTAGCGAGCTTCAAAACATTTGCGGCAAGCCCTGGCTCATAATTTATCATTTCAGAAAGCTTCCCGAAATCAACATCCGGATTTTGAACCTGTCGATAAATTTCCATGACTACCGAGGGTAACGAAGGTATCACATCAAGTTTTGATAGTATCTCATCTCTTTTACTCATATCTCATATTCCTTTTCCCCTGATCTTATTGTAACTCTCCATGTGGACATATCCAGAACCATTGTGCGCGGCTTCGAACCTCCAACGTCCTCTCCAGAAATTAGTATATTATTTTTCCACAGGATCTTCCTTACTACCATATAGTTCTTCTCTCCAATCCTGAAAAACCGTTTATCATCCAATAAATTAGCCCCTCCAGCCACTTTGGCAACTAGATTCTTCCGCGTTGCCCCAAGATCAAAAACCTTCCTCAATAATAATTCAACCCCTATGTCCGTATACATATAGGGGTTTTTTCTAGCTTTGTCAGGATCCGACCTTGATAAAGGCAACATACTATGCAACATCGCTCCAACCATTTCAACAGGATCGTACAAGACAACTCCAATACAGGAACCCAGAGCATACGTAATCAAAACATTTCCGTTCCCAACAGCCCATTTCATGTCAGCTATTTCCACCACCTTTACCACAGATTTCCCCTTGACTTATTTCTTTGTTCCCGTCCACCTCTCCAGCTTGTTAAACGACTCCTTTGCAGCCTCCACAAGCAACCTGAGGTCTACTGGTTTTTTAAAATAATCATCAAACCCTACTTCCCTACATTCAACAAGCTCGAAAATACTTCCATACCCGGTCACTGCAAATATAAACGCAATGGGGTTATCTCTTCTAATAAGCTTGCATAGCTCCAGCCCATTCATCCCCGGCAAATTCAAATCAAGAAAGAAAACATTTACATTCTTCATTTTCAAAATATCGAGCGCTTCTTCTGCCGTCGGTGCAGTAACCACCTTAAACCCTTCTGACTCAAGAGCAGTCTTAAAGACTTCTCTAATCTGCTCTTCGTCATCAACTACCATAACCAATTTCTCTTTCATTGCTCACTCCTATTGGTTGAGCTTCCAATATCCAAAATGTTTTGCCCCTCAAGATACCTTATTGTCTTATAGGAAGTTATTCTGGACAACTTATCCACAATATCAGCCATACACCCAATCTGCTTGGAAATTATCCTCAAAACCCTTTCTACCTCATCATATTCCTTCCTTTCAAACATAGGAAATATGAGATGCAGATATCCGGAAACAACCTGTAAAGGCTGGTTCAACTCATGACACACAGCACCAGCAAGCTGCAAAATGCTTTTCAGTTTTTCCTCTACAATTCTTCTCTGCCGTACCCTGTTCTTCTCAATAGAAAGCAAAATGGATTTTATCAGCATACTTAGCTGTAAATTCTCCTTTATCAAATAATCATCCGCTCCGCTCTCTATCAATTTCATAATATATTCTTCACTACTCGGCACACTAGTAACCGCTATTATTGGAACCTCATCCAGTACCCCTTTTACTCGTTTCAAAACCCCTAAAGCTCTACCCCTAAGAGAGCTTATATCCAGAAGGGCCACATCGTAACCTCTGGGGTCTACGTCATCAGGCACAATATCACCTACCAGACGAACATGAAAGCAAATTCTCATATAGTTACTAAGAAAAGCTTTTACATTCCGCCCAAAAATTTCATCTTTTGCAATTAACAACACTCTATACAAAGGGCGTTCCATCATTATTATCCATCACACTTTCGTATATATCGATGGTCTAACAGGTCTAAAATTTGTTTTGATACCTGTTATACTTTCAGAATGTCCCAGGAAGAGATACCCATCATCCTTCAGCAACCTGTAAAACTCTTCTAGCAGGTTTTCTCTCACATACTTATCGAAATATATCATTACATTTCTGCAAAAAATCACGTCCAGGGGACCTTTCATTGGGAATGGAGGCTTGGCCAGATTAAGTCTACGGAAAACTATTATCTTCTTCAATCTATCCGACACACTATATGTAATCTCTCCATCAGTCCTGTCCCTTACAAAATACTTACTCAAAAGCCCCCGTGGAATCTCCATCACTTTCTTCTCTTCATATACCCCTTCGCTTGCTTTCTCAAGCACCTGGGTCGAGATATCCGTCGCAAGTATCTTCAGATCCACCTCAGCACAAGCAGGGAGAGCTTCCAAGAGAACCATAGCCATCGAATACGGTTCCTCACCACTTGAACATCCGGCTGACCACATCCTAAACCGCCTTTGACCCATCTCTACCCACCTAACAAATACTTCCTTTAAAAAATCAAAGTGGTCGCTCTCTCTGAAAAACCTCGTCACATTGGTTGATATAACATCAATCATATGGATAAGCTCATCCCCACTCTTGTCATTCAGCAAGTATTCCAGATATTCTTTATGGGTCTTTAATCCTAGAGCCCGTAAACGCTTATTCAGCCTTGCGGTAACAAGCGCTTTTTTATTCTCTGTTAAATTTATGCCGCTCTTTTCATACACAATCTCCCTTAACCGATCAAAAGTTTTTCTATCTATCACTACTTTGCTCTCCCGAGAATCATCTATAGACCTTCCAGAACTTCATCCCCTGGTTCCTCACCAGTCGAAGACGAAAGACTCTCAGAACTCTTTGTCTCCTCAACTTCGCCCATGCCTCCGTTTCCTCCAGAATCTCCGCCCGCCCATCGAACATTACTATCTTCTACCTTATCTTGTCCTCCAAGTTTAAAAGAACCTATCATCTCCGCTAATTCCTGAGCCTAAGAGTTTAATTCCTCAGCAGCGCTTGCAGACTCCTCAGAATTAGCCGTATTCATCTGTCCAACAGCCGTGTTTATCTGCTCTATGCCTTCCGATTGCTCCTTGCTCGCTGCCGCTATCTCCTCTATTATCTGCAATACCTTACCCGCACTCTCTGCCACCCTGTCAAATACCTCTATCGTCTTACTTACCGTCTCCACTCCCTTATCCGCATTCTTACCTGACTCATCTATCAACATCGCTGTGTTCTTCGCTGCCTCAGCTGAACGCTGCGCTA
>Ga0190359_1000927_pt1 | contig 19143 bp, 14 predicted proteins | sample 48721823_MG_FD_161269 | JGI IMG/M metagenome (GOLD analysis project Ga0190359, IMG submission 161269) | Hydrothermal vent microbial mat bacterial communities from Southern Trench, Guaymas Basin, Mexico - 4872-18-2-3_MG | ecosystem: Environmental > Aquatic > Marine > Hydrothermal vents >... | reverse complement strand
CAGGGCGAACCAGCTCTTATATTCAGCAAAATCAATCCATTCAGGCTCGCAAGAGTAATAGAAAAATCAAAATCAGAATCCCCTGCAAAGCCAGGAGATATAGCACCAACGGATATCATTGTGAAAGCAGGCCCCACATCATTGCCGCCAGGTCCTGTTATAGGAGAACTGCAAAGGGTAAAGATACCTGCCAGTGTTGAGGGCGAGAAGATAACGATTAAACAGGACACTGTTGTTGCAAAGGAAGGGGATGTTATAGACAAGGGACTGGCAGATGTATTGTCAAAGCTTGGAATTCGCCCAATGGAGATTGGTTTGAATCTGCTGGCTGCATGGGAAGACGGCCTGGTTTATTCCAAAGAGACACTCTTTGTCCCAGAAGATGAATACATAAATCAGATAAAAAGAGCATGCTCAGATGCATTCAATCTGTCAGTAAATATAAATTATTTCACATCAGTAAATATAAAAATTCTGCTATCAAAGGCCTATAATGAGGCCAGGTCCCTGTCAGAAAGTGCGGGGCTTGTAACACCCGATACTATAGGCGCTTTGCTTGCAAAGGCAGACGCTCAGGCAAAAATCATACTGGAGAAACTGTGATGTTAATCTATAATAATTTAAGGAGGTAAAACATGGCAGAAGAAAAGAAAGACACAGAAAACAAACCAGAAGAGAAAAAGGAAGAGAAACCCGCAGAGACCCCCAAGGAAGATGCCAAGAAAGAGGAACCCAAAAAGGAAGCCCCCAAGACAGAATCAGCAGAAAAACCCAGGGTCAACTATGTATACGGCGCATTGCTTCTTTACTCAGCAGGCAAGAAGATAGACGAGGCAGGCCTTAAGAAGGTCATAGAAGCGACAGGAGAAAAGGCTGATGATTCGCAGATAAAGGCCCTTGTTTCAAGCCTTGAGGGCGTCAACATAGAAGAAGCAATAAAGCAGGCAGTTGCAGTTCCAGCAGCCGGAGCAGCGCCACCAGAAAAGAAAGAAGAGAAAAAAGAAGAAAAGAAAGAAGAAGATGTGGAAAAGAAGGCTGAAGAAGCCGCCCAAGGATTATCATCCCTTTTTGGTTGATTGTTTTCTTGTTTACATATGTGAATTGGGCAGTTTTTACAGTCTGATCAATCTAATGCACAGGAGCCGGCGCGACGCCTGCCGATCCAGCAGAAACCTTCCATTTCCCACCCATATCCCAGTACCCGCCTCCTTCCCAGCCCGCATCAGCGTGCCATGTGGCACCACTGACATCAATGGCACCACCTTCAGCAGTCGCAGCTTCTTTACCACCACTCATCCCGCTTACTGCCTGGAACAGACAAACCACACAAACAATGCCAAGGATTAGGGATACAAGCGTACCGCCCATACCAAATGACCCATCAACACCAGACTTGAAATCCCTGTAGTTAGAGGATCTGCACATTTTATCCCTCTGCGCCTTTAATGAGGATACTTCATTTTTTATCTTTTCTATCTGTGGCAGAAGAATGCTGGCAAGGCAGGCTGCTGCACAGCCCAGCCACAACGCAACCTTGCAGCACCATCCACAACCAAGCGCACACGCGACCCAAAGACCCGCGGCCAAAGCAATGAAAACACTTATTATGGTTTCCACTGTTCGCTTATCCTTTTCCAGACCGCTTATTTTGCTATCCAGACCAGCCCTTTCCTCTTCACATGTCCTTAGTTCCTCTGACTTCACCTTCTGTATCTTAAGTGTGGAAGCAGCAGATATGTTCTGGGTTATTGTCTCAAACCCGTCACTGTATTTTATAATAAAGGTAAGGCCCACCTCCTTTTCTATCTCACCTTCATCTGTTTCTTCCGGTTCTGGTATTGTAATGGAACAGGTGTAATACTCTGTCTGATTGGATGGTGTTGCAAAGCAATACAGATCATAATCCTCACCGTTATATGTATAATAAGATCCCAGGATCTCCATATCAGATGCCGCATTAACGATGTGTGCGCTAAGATCAACAGATTCAACAAACCTGCACTCATCTCCAAATTCAAAGATTGTGCAATTAACAGGATCTGGGTCAAAACCAGTAATCTCCAATTGGACATTGCTTGTTGCAACACAGTCACCATTCACATTAGTTCCTGTGTAGCAGAAGTGGCCAGAGCCGTAAACATCTCTGCAAGGGCAATCTACACAGCAGTTATTAACACTCTCACCAAGATTTGATTCACAATAACCATCACCACATTGTGGGATTGGTGTTATCTGTATATCACCAAACCCTTCTATGAAGTTCTTGATTGTTTTTATTGGACCATTGTTGAACTCAAGCGATATATTAAGACTATTTTGCGTAAGGGTCATTTTGTTTGTTACAGAATTATAATAGGGCGATGTAGAATAATCCATGGGCGGGATGGTTATCTGGCATGTCGCATTGTATATACTCGGATCAGTGGAGGTCTGCTCAAAGCAAGGAGCAGTACAGGTTATATTACCCCCAGCCAGGTCACAATCCGTGTTAACAATAAAACCAGATGGTTTATTGTATACATACAAAGAAACATTGGCTTTGTGGTATCTTCTGGAATCCGTAAAGCTTGTTTGTGGGATATTGCCCACTGTAATGCTTATGGAATCCAGTTGTCTGCAAGAATCACCATTGGTTGGAGAAGAAGCATCCTGCGTATCACAATATTGCCCAACAGAACATCCGCAATCATAACAACATGAAACAGAATCCTCATCAGGTCCGCAGTTCATATCACCACACCAATGAGCACCTATGGTTATAGTAGGAATATTCTTGCTAAGTATTTTATTTGCTACAATCGAACCATTCATGTATCTTAGAGAATAATTGAATTTTGGATAAAGATTATAATTCAGCAGCGGATCATAACCACTTATAGAAAAGTTCATGGCACAACTTGAATTGTATATGTCTGGATCAGAAGATTCTTCCTCTGTGCATCTCAATGTACAGGATGATGTGCAGGGACTGCCGTCATACTCGCAATCAATTGAGCATGACGGATCTGCAGACAGTATTGAGGGCGAGTTTGTTACCCTGGCAATGAAGTTCACACTGTCCCCTGCCGGATCATGTGCATATAAATGTGTCGGATTAACATCCATTATATCAAGATTCGCATCACTTATATCCGCCTTGCATCTACCGGTGTTTGCCTGATTAACAATATCACAGTACTGCCCTCTTGGACACCCGCAATCATAACAACAATTGGACTGTGTCTCCCCAAGATCTGTTTCACACCCATTCTCACCACAGCTCCAGGAACCAAGTGTTATGTCAGGAAAGCCAACAGAAATGCTTTTTGTTCTTGTTTCTGGCCCGTCAGGGAATAGTATGTCAAAAACAATACTATTAGGACCCAAAACATACTCACCCTCACCGCACCCGGGATCAGCAGGCACTGTTATAGGGCATGCATAAACATAATTGGTTCCAGGTCCCCCCGAGCAGGTGAGTGCATAATTGGTTGTGTTCAGATAATAAGCCATATCAGTAATATCCACCCCTGCTGGTGGATTATTTATCTGCACTATAACCTCAAGTTCATGATCTACATTACAGTTGTTTATCACTGTGGCCGGGGGCACAGCAAGCGATAAGACTATACCATTTAATGATTTGCATGTAACACTGTTCTCACAATAAAAATTACCAGGACACCCGCAATCATAACAACAATTGGACTGTGTCTCCCCAAGATCTGTTTCACAATCACCATTTCCGCAGATATAACTCGGGTTTATATTCAGTGTGACAGGATTGAATGTCTCGGTGCTCGTATTAGAAAATACAAAGGAATAGGATCTATCAATAGGACTTGATATCTGGTTTGAAGAGTGGTTCTCTGTTGCAAATGAGGGCGGCTCATTCGTTTTAATTTCATACAGGAAGTTCATGCCGGAGAGAACAACCCTTTCTACCCAGCTGGAATTGAAGGGCACCATGGTTCTTTCCTGTATAAATGTTTTTATGGGCTGGAAAAAGTTAATATTTTTTGCATACACATCCATACTGTTTAGAGAATAGCTGTAAAGATATGTGCCAGGAAACGTCCTTTCGGATCTCTTTATCTGATCCCAGAACCCAAGCCATTTGGGGCCGTAATTATTACTTAGTTTAACCAAATACAAGAGATTTGCTTTTTGTGGATAATATGCTGTCTGGTCAGCTATATCATCCCAGTTATATGTCTGGTTGAAATTGCCAGAAAAGGAATCATAAGACGATGTCTTTATGCATTCCTCTGGATTCATTCCCCTGCATTTGTATATGTAAACCTTTTGTATCTGTTCTGATGTCCCGTTATTTAATTCTATATTTATGTCAACACTGCTCCAAAACTCATCATGCTCTATTGTATATTCCTTTATAACATACTTACCAGGGTCAAGCACAGCTGATTCTGAAAAACCACCATGGAGTATATTTATATTAATTGCATTAACAAAAGGCACAGACATTATTAGGTATGTGCCAACAATTGCAAACAGTATTAATTCTATCTTATATATCACTTTCATGTGCAACCCAAAATTCTATAATCACAATTATTTTTTATAGTGTTCACTACGACGTTCTTATTACAGCCTTCAGACACTATGGATGTACCAGCACAATCTGAGAATTCCCTTGAAATAAGTGTTTTTAACTGCGAACATGAGCAACCATGGGTCATTTTTATCGTGCTGAGCTGTTCACTTGTTGCAACAGGCTCCATATCACACCACTCTCTCAAACGAGACGTTAATTGCGTTTTTTCTAAACCACTTATCACAGACGCATCCACACCCCTTGGAACATAAATATACAAACTGCTGTTATTGTCAGGAACAGTATATCCTGTTTTAAATCCACCCCTCATTCTAGGGCCTGCTAAATCCAGAAGCTCAGCATCCACATTATAATCACCACCCGGAATATAATCTATTAAACCATCACTTAATACACCACCACTACAAAGTTGTGCGCATTGTCTGCACTTATCAATATTATGTGTGCTGTCACATTCCTTACAGGCGTCCTGTTCAAAGCAATCACTGCTAGGAGATGTTTCTAAATCAATATTGCTAAAAGGATAAGCGCTGCCTGTTTCTGTTGAATTGAAATTTCCTATAAGCATCTCTGTTATATAACCCAGAGAGCACTTGTTATAGCTGAGCTCCAGTTGATGATAAGGTTCTGGTCCCCTGACCTCATGCTGACTCATCCCGACATCCCTGAAATGTGTTTCCAGAGTTGGTACATTGTTCAAAATATAGGTTCCATCTATAACAGAGGATGAAATGTTTTCAGCATAAAACTCATGCCCCCTCTTATATATGACAAGCTCTTGTGCACCACATTTTATATCACCTTCAATATACCCATCCACGCCTGTTCTTCCAGCATCACAACCGCCAAAGCTGACAGAGGCGTCTGCAACAGGATCACCATTCCCATCCATAACCCTTATCCTTGCATAACACCCAAGATTTTCACACTTATCCGCCTGAGGTATAATTGTCAAACCAGTACATGTGCCTGGCTGCATTTCCTCCACATGGACCAAAGAAGCAAAGTTAAAGGAGTAACCTGTTAACGGATCATCTACTCTTATAATAAGAGGATAGGAAACAGAGTACTTCCAGTCATATATGGCTATGCATACAGGAACAGTGTAGAACCCCTTAAGTACATATTTGTTGTTTGCAACACTTAGTGGATTAGCTGTTTTTATTGCGAATTCATCAGGCAGATACAATCCTATTTTAGTCAACTGGGAATATGATTTTCCGTTCAAATCCTTTATCGCATAAACCTTTGCAGCCTCTGCATTTGATGGCATATTCTGCCACCAAAGGATATGTGTTAATGTATAAACTATAGAATCATACAACCCATTGGAAATCATATTTATCGTCTGATATATAGAATCACCACACTCTGTCAAAACACCCTGTGTGGCCAGATCTTTTGAGAAATAAATAGAATTTATGGTGAAGTACTCAAAGAATCTTTCTGATGCAGCAGCAGAGGAAAAGTCCTTTGCAAAGCTGAATATCTCTCCGAATTTGGTGGGTATTGACACTGTGTAGGGCTGTGGTATAGGATAACCCTGAACCTTGGTAGGAAGAACAACTGTTACATCTATTTTATTGCCCAGAATGTTTGCATTTACAGAAAGCTGTGATAAACCATAGGTAACATTCTTCCCATAGATATCCACAACCTCTTCCAGGTGCCCCTGAATATAATTTTCTATTCCTGTCTCCATCCATTCTGTTACATCACTTATTGACGGACTTACATCGTTCTGGCATTTCTGCCAGTAAGGAACACCCTGTTGCATAAATAAAACCTGTTCTGGCAAGACAGAAGCAGAAGGATCATCCAAACTCGATGCAACCAGATACCCACCGTGCGTTTCCATTACCCTTATACTCTCATCAGAGGCCTTTCTTATGAGATTTATAATAGAATCCTCCACCATCTCTTGTTCGGCCTTTATAGCTGGCGGAATAGCGCTCGGCATTATAATAAGCTGATAGGCAAAATAGATTACAAGTGCAACAATGAATATCAACCCTATTAATACAATAAACTCGACCTGGGCTTTTTTCTTCATTAATATATAATTAATTGCAATTGTTAAAAAACTATTCTGACTTTAAATCAGAATTCCACCGGTCTCTGACCGGTGGTTCCAAACAAGGCAATCGCTAACAGTCACCAGTCACTATGCGGAATTACTCTCAAACAATTAACCAGGAGCTCCGCATCCCACCAGTCTTATTAACCAATTGTGTGTGACTGGTGGTAAGGAGCTAATCAATTAACCGTTTGAGAAAACCATATTTTATAAGGTTATTCTCAATCCTAGAATCAGAAGGGGGCTCTTCTGGCGGCCCAATCCCTTTTCCTGTAAGCATGGTAAAAGCACCTGCACATGCAGCAATATCAGCTCTTACTATATCCTCAGGCAGTGCTGGAGCATCACCTTCACCATGAAACCCCTGACCTTCTGCATAATCCCTCACAACCTGTTTGTCCACCCATTTAGGATCCCTCCCTTCTTCCATGGCCTGTTCCCAGTCTTGCATTTCCACATATCTGGAGGAATCATGTGTAAAGGCCTCATCAACTATTATTATATCACCATCATCGTCTCCCCACTCAAACTTTGTATCAGCCAACAAACCACCATGTTTTTTTGCCTCCTCAAACCCTACTTTATACGCATCTATAGAACGTTTTCTCAAATACTCTGCCTTATCAGTACCGATCAGTTCACATAGCCTTTCAAAGCTTATGTTCTCATCATGCAGACCATGTTCAGCCTTTGTCGCTGGTGTAAATATGGGTTCATCCAGCATCTGATTTTTTTTCAGGCCCTTTGGAAGCTTTATGCCGCACACCTCACCTGTAGCTTGGTATGATCTCCAGGCACTTCCAGTAATAATACCCCTTACAACCGCCTCTACTGGAAACAGTTCGGCCTTTTTAACGATCATTGTATTTGGATCAGGACAAAAAATAAAGTGTGTATGTATCCCTTTATTTTCCAGAAGCTCAAAGGCCTTTACACTTGTTTGCGTTAGTATATATCCCTTGTGCGGTATGCATTGTCTATAAACAACATCATGGGTTGAGATTCTGTCTGTTGTGACAAGGCAAATATTACCATCACCTATATCATATATATCCCTAACCTTGCGTCTTTTAGGGTTTCCCAAGCGCAATATGTTGCTTTCCTTCATGGTTGGATAAGAAGCGTCAATTATGTCCACAAAACCACCAATAAAATAATTGGTTAATAAATTTTTTAAAGGTTAAAATATGCGAGAAGAGTAATAATCATACAGGGTGTTTGATTTGACCACTAAAAAGGACCTTATTCAAAGGCTTCAGAAGGATCCAAAGAAATACTGGGAGGTTTCCATATTTAAGGAAAAGGGATTTGTAAGAAAGCAATGCCTTTCCTGCGGCAAATTCTTCTGGACTCTAAACCCAGAAACAAAACTATGCGGGGATTCCCCCTGTGTCAGCTATAGCTTTATCAGCAACAGCCCATGCAAGAAAAAGATGGATTACATCCAGACATGGAAGGCCATAGAGAAATTTTTTGTCAAGAACGGACATGAAAGTATAGCATCCTATCCCTCTGTTTGCAGATGGTTCCCAGGCCTCTACTTCACCATAGCAAGCATTGTTTCATTCCAGAGAAAGATAGGAAATGAAACAGTATTTGAGTTTCCGGCAAACCCTTTAATAATTCCCCAGTCATGCATGCGTTTTAACGACATCCCTAATGTAGGAAGGACAGGAAAGCATTACACCAACTTTGTCATGATAGGCCAACACTCCTTATATGATGGAAAGAAAGGATACTGGAAGGACAGGTGCACTGAATTGGATTATGAGCTGTTGACCAAGGTTTTCAACATAAATCCAGAGGAGATAACATGGATAGAGGATGTATGGCTCGGGCCGGCTGCATTCGGCTATTCCTTGGAATACTTTTCAAGGGGCCTGGAACTCGGCAATGCTGTTTTTACAGAGTTTATAGGAACCTTGGATAACTACAGGGTAATGGACAAAAAGGTAATAGACATGGGAGCTGGTCTGGAAAGATTCGCGTGGATAACCCAGGGTACTCCCACATCCTATGATGCCACTTTCGGGCCTGTTGCAGATAGGCTCAAGAAAATAATAGATTATGATAAAAAACTGTTTTTGAAATATTCAGAGATAGCAGGAGGTCTCAACATAGACGAGGTCAGAAACATAGAGGATGCAAAAAAAAAGATATCCAAGGAGCTTGGTGTAACCTTTGAAGAACTTCAAAAACACATAGAGCCCGTAGAGGCCGTATACGCAATAACAGATCACACCAAGACCCTTTTATTTGCTGTTTCAGACGGAGCACTGCCAAGCAATGTTGGCGGAGGATACAACCTGAGAGTTATACTCAGAAGGGCCCTTGAATTCATAAGGGATCTGAACCTTGATATAGATTTGGTCAAGCTTGCAACAGAGCACGCCAAGTATCTGAAACCAATATTTCCTAACCTCAAGAACGGGCTTGAAAGGTTTCCTGAGATAATAGATGTCGAAAAGAAGAGATTCAAGGAAACAAGGGGAAGGGGAATAAGAATAGTTGAAAAATTTCTGGAAAGGGGAGAGAGACTGGATGAAAATAAGCTCATACAGCTTTATGAATCAAATGGCATCACACCAGAGCTTGTGGAAAAGATAGCAGCGGACAAGAAGATAAGACTGGATATACCTGATGATTTTTATAAAAAGCTATCAGAAAGGCACATGACAGAGAAAGAGGAAGAAAAAGAAGCAGTGGATGTTTCCGGCCTTCCACCAACAAAACCCCTGTTTTATAAAAACCAGAAGGCCAGGGAATTCTATGCCAGGGTATTGAAGATAACAGACGGAAAGGTTGTTCTTGATAAAACAGCTTTCTATCCAGAATCTGGAGGCCAGGAAGCAGATCATGGTTTACTAAACAAATGCAGGGTTTATGATGTTAAGAAGTTTGGTGATGTTATTGTGCACTATGTGGAGAAACCCAGCCTCAAGAAAGGGCAGAAAGTAAGGGGCGTTATAGATTCTGAAAGAAGGGAACAGCTAACAAGGCACCACACAGCAATACACGTGATAAACCTTGCAGCAAGGAAGGTCCTGGGCAGGCACATCTTCCAGGCAGGTTCACACAAGTCTGTTGACAAGGCACACCTTGATGTCACGCACTACAAGGGCATATCAGACAAAGAGATAGAAGAGATAGAAAGGGTGGCCAATGGCACTGTAAAAAAAGGATTGAGGGTAAAGATAGAATGGCTGCCAAGGAATATTGCAGAGAAGAGGTATGGTATGCAAATATACCAGGGCGGGGCGGTTCCAGGCAAAGAACTAAGGATACTTTCTGTTGGAAACCTGGATCATGAAGCGTGCGGCGGAACGCATGTGGAAAACACAAGGGAGATAGAGACCATAGTCATTCTGGATTCTGAAAGGATACAGGATGGTATTAACAGGATAACCATAAAGGCAGGAAAAACAGCAAAGGAATTTCTTGACAAAAATATAAACAAGATAATAGACCTCATACATCTCGTGAAAAAAGATCTGCATTTTGTAGAAACACATAAGGACTTCCTAAAGATAAAACCAGTGGAAGCCTTAAGGCAGCTTCAGGAGTGTGCGAAGATATTTTCTGTTCCTATAGGACAGGTAGAAGGAACCATAAAGAAATTCTGCAGGGATATAATAAAGAACTGCGAAGAATTGGATGATCTTAGGAAAAAATTAGGTCTCCCAGAAAAGAAGCTGCATGAGTATCTAAAATCGAAAACAATGAAAAGGCTACCAGAGGTGTGCGAATACATATTCAATGTATGGAAGATCCAGAAAAAAGAGATAGAAAAAATAGGAAAGGAATTTGCTGAGAATGAGGCAAAGAAACTGGTCAAAAAAATAAAGGAAGACCAGCTCTTTGAGGTTATTGGAGCAGGGAGGAGGAGGCTTATAGAGATAGCAAACAACCTTATAACAAAAAAACCCAAGCTGACGGTTATACTTTCAAACCAGGCCGGGGATCTTATAGTAATGAGCAAAACAAAGGACGCATCCAAGATAATCAAGGACATAGCCTCCAAGGCAAAAGGCTCTGGTGGAGGAACAAAGGAACTGGCCCAAGGCAAGGTTGAACTGTCAAGACTAATCATGGTTATGAGAAACAGATAGATTTATCCAAATTCTGATTCCAGCAAACACTCCATTGGCTGGGCAACAGCCAGATCACAAAAAACAGGAAGCATTTCCTCTGCTGTCAGATTTGTCTCAAGCAGGTCCACTATCTTTCCGTCCCTCCCGATCATCTGCATCTTGGTATCGTTCTTTTCTGCCATTTCCAGCACAACAAATTTTTGAAATCTTGTTGCGAATTCCTGCAGGGTTACATCAATTTCTACGCACTCTGTGCAGTTTGAGGGATGAAAATCCTGTATCAGGACCCTCCCTGTCAGTAAAACAGTACGCCTCTCATCCTGCGTTAGCTCCCTGTTAATAATATAAGGGACCTCTGCAGGAGCTGTGTCTGAACTGAACCTTCCAACATTCATAAAAGCAAAACCTGCAACTGAAAAAATCATTATAAAACCAATAACTATGGCTGCAATCCTTTCTTTGAACAGTCTACTTGCCATTCCATCTCTCCCAGTGCAGAATCATACTTAAATCCCTGTTTTTCTGTTTTTTAAAACTAATCTGGGGATACCCCATGGTTACTATAGCCAATGGCCTCACATTGGTTGGAATAAGGAGGATTTCCTTTATTCTTTCCTCATTAAAAGCCCCGACCCAGCATGAGCCTATCCCCCTTTCCCATGCAGCAAGTAGCATATTTTCTGTGGCAGCTGCAGTATCCTGTATGGAGTAAAGACCAACACCCCTTTCGCCATAGACCCTTTCTATTTTCTCTAGGTTCGAGCATACAACTATTACAACAGGCGCATTAGCAACAAAATCCTGCCCAAGAGCAGCTTCAGCTATCTGCTTTTTTATTCCAGGTTTTCTTACAACAACAAATTCCCAGTCCTGCACATCACCTGCTGAAGGTGCGTGCACACCCGCGTTTAATATATCTTTAATAATACTTTCCGGAACAGGGTTTGATTTATAATTTCTTATACTGCTCCTTGTTTTGATGCATTCTATGGTGTCCATAATCTCCTTAATGATGTGAAACAAATTAAACCGTTTGTTGTTCACACTATTTGCCTTGCCAATATAACCACATGAAGATCTGCCTCCTGTCCTCAATGCAAACAAGAGACAATATTCTAAAACCATTGGTGTAATTATTTAGTGATTTCAGATTAATATTTATAATTATATAAAATAAGGAATTCTTATGGCATTGAATGTGGCTGTTATCGGTGTTGGAAACATGGGAAAACATCATGCAAGAGTTTACTCTGAACTGGATTGCAAACTTGTTGCTGTATGCGATGTGAATGAAAAGACAGGCAAAGAAATAGCCAGCAGATTCAGATGCAAGTTCTATAAAGATTATATGCAGATGCTGGAGAAAGAAGAAATAGATGCTGTTTCTATTGTTGTCCCGACAATCATGCACAAAAAGGTTGCACTTGATTGCATAGAAAAGGGAAAGAACATACTGGTTGAGAAACCAATAGCAGATAAGGTGGAGGATGCCAAGCTGATAATAAATGCAGCAAAAGAAAAAAATATCAAATTAGCTGTCGGACACATAGAAAGGTTTAATCCAGCTGTTCAAAAACTAAAAGAAATAATAAACAAGGGAGAACTGGGTGATATAACAACCATGGTTGCAAAAAGGGTTGGTGTTTTCCCTCCGCAGATAAAGGACGCCAATGTTATAATAGACCTTGCTGTTCATGACATAGATGTTTTCAACTACCTTCTGAATAAAAAACCAGACAGGGTTTTTGCTGTTGCAGGCAATGCCCTGACAGACAAGAGAGAGGATTATGCTGATATATTATTAAAATACAACAGCACTGATGCATTTATTCAGGTAAACTGGATCACTCCAGTAAAGATAAGGAATCTTGCAGTAACAGGCACAAAAGGCTATGTTGAGTTAAACTATATAACCCAAGATCTCGTGACCTATAAAAGCAATTACACAAAAGATGAAGATTTTAATGATGTAATAAAATTCGGCACACCAGAAAAAGCCATTATTAAGATTGAAAAAACACAGCCGCTCAAACAGGAATTAAAGGATTTCCTGGTTTCTATTAAAAGCAATAAAGAACCTCTTGTGACAGGTAACGATGCCCTGGCTGCCCTGGAAACTGCACTGAAGATAATAAGCTCCTGTAAAAAATAATTATTCTGTAACAACAGCAAAAGCAATAGCCATATCCTTTCCATGTGACATGCTTATTTTGACACCGTATCTGGATAAGGATTTTTCCATTATCTTAACAACAGGACCCCCACCCTTCCCATTGATTATCTCTATCTTATTAAAGAATATCTTCTTATCAATATTACCAAAGGCCTTTATAACAGCTTCTTTTCCTGCAAACCTAGCAGCGAAATGCTGGGAAGGGTTTGACTTAGATTTGCAGTAATCAATCTCTTTTTTTGTAAAAACCCTGAGCAGTAATTTTTTTTCTGGGTTTTTAAATCTGGATATATGCTCACAGTCAACACCTATGCCACATACATTATTCATAGCACGTCACCCATCTGACCATTCTGTCCAGATCAAACATACCATCCCATGGCGATTCAAAAAAGCTCATTCCACCCAGAGAAGGACATCTGTCTATTCCAAAAAGCGTTGCCTTGTCTGCAAATTCCATCCTTCTTGGCAAGGACATGGACAACCCCATTGTTTGTTTGCCTCTATCATTGAGTTCTGCAATTCTGTTTATATCAGAAACAGGCCTTACAAAAACAACCCTTGAGAAGCATGGTTCAGCCAACCCATCTTCCTCTGAATATACAACAGTCCAGTCAGTGTTTTCAGAAGAAAAAACCTTACCAGTAAATTCATACCTTGTCCTTATCTTCACTATATCCATTGACTTTCCAGGATCCACTTTACCTTTAGGAATGAACCTGTTAACAAGAGAGAGCTGCTTTGCAAGCTCTTTTGCAAAATCTGCTGGGCTTGCCCTTCCACCACTCTCAACAAAAACAGTATGCGGTGAAGAGCAAGCATACTGATCAAAAACGCACACATCTATCGCAAGCTTCTGGGCAATCTTATTAATATCCTTATCAAGCGTGTTTTTCCCTATTACAGCATAGGAATATTTTGGCCCGTGTATTATATCCTCTGTCTCAAGCCTTTTTTTTAGATTTATTATAGTATCTACTGCTTCTTTACCGCCCCAAACAACCCTTATGTCAGCAGCAAGGGATAGTTTTTCATGGTTTTCTCTATCCTTTCTGTCAACCAATAAGACAGCTATGGTTTTTAGGATATTAGAACCGCTTATCTTTGCTGTGTTCACATTTTTGAAAGACCCCAAGAGTTTCAGCATGTCCTGATAAGACTTTGAAGATGCCTTAATAAGACTAACATTTTTTGTTAATAATGATTGCAGCACAGAGAATATGCCCAGAACAGGAACGTTGCCTGCAATCCAGTGCACTGTTAATCCCCGTGGCTGGGCATGGTAAAACACGGATAATTTATTAAGCTTCACAAAACCGTCAAGAGCCATCCTGTTACGCAGGGCTGTGTCAAGCATGATGGTAAGATGATATTTCTTCATAAAATCCACCAGATGATTCAAGTTCTTGCCAAAATGTTTTTTGAAGTCCTGGCTTTCTGACCAGAAATCCCCAACTTTATCCAGAAACTCTATAATGTCATCAATCTTTAACCCATGCAGATATTTTATTTTTTTTCTAAGCTCCCTTATAACACTATCCAGATCTTCTGACTCCACATTGCAGGTCTTTCCTTCATAAAAAATTTTTCTGAATTTCATTTAATCACTGTGCAGGGTGTCTCCACAGCCTTTTATCTCACTCTTTTTAGCCCTTTCACTGAAAAGGAAAAACTTCCCTCTTCTTCCGCACCTGCATCCATCATCACCTATTACAACACCCATGTCATCTGTTATAATTGATATCCCGGGATAGGAATTAGGCACAGGACTCAGCAGTTGTATGAAACCTTTTTCTCCATTCTCGAGAGGCTTAAAGGAGCTCGGGCCCCTTATAATAATATCCGAATAAACAGGAACGTGCTTGTAGCCATATTCACAGTCAGGATAAACTGTTCCTAGCTGTTCCGTCATGCCATACATATCTATAACCCTTTCTGGCTTTGTTTTAAAGATTCCTGCTACAAACCCATTGAAATCAGGTTTTGCTATCTTAAGATCTCTAAGCTTTTTCCAACCCCCTGTATGAACAACCAATGGGCTGCTAAGTTTTCCTAAAATACTCCTTAACTCAGCATCCTCTTCAGCTTGTTTGATAAACTGGTATATCAAAAATGTGAAACCAAAGATACAGACACTACCTTCCATTTCATTAACAGCCTTTCTTAATGCATTCTTGTCAGGCTTAAGCTCATTGTTCAGCACATAAAAAACCTTTTTAGAGAATGGCAGCATGCCCCTTATTCCACTCGCTCTTGATGATATCTTTCCATTCCTAGATTTAACTGTTTCCGGGCTGTCCAGAACTATTAGTGTTTTTCTCTCTGGCCCTATAAAGCTCGTCATTATTGAACCAAGGATCCTTCTCTGCCTCTCGGATGTAATTCTGTCAAGAAAAACCGTACTTGGGGTGCCACTTGTGGTTGAGCTTGATTGTACGCTTCTTAGTATGTCCTTTTCAGGAACAGATACAAGTTTAATTGTTTTGAATAAATCCACATGAAAAAACGGTATCTCTGAAACAGAAAATTTTCCATGGGGATCAAACCCTCTCCCTTCAAGAAATTTTTTATAACCTTCACAGTTATTATAATGAAAAATAATGGCCTCCTGCATGGCCTTTAAAAAAATACTTTCCTTTTCCTTTTTGCCCAGACTAAATGCCTTCATATTTAAAAGATCATCTATTTTCTTCATCTTGTACCCACCGCAGATAGTATATTAACAATCTCTTCTAGACTTGGATTGTAAGGATTTGTTTTTGTGCATACATCATTCTTAATCTTCTCAGCAGCCTCTTTTATATCTATTTTGCCAAGATCAAGTTTTTTATAATACTCATAAAAACCAAGCTTCTTGAAAAGATCTGTAATCTTTCCAACTATATCGCCATCCTTGAAGAATAAGGAACCTCTTAGCTTTTCATACTTATCTGTTTTTCCAATGTTTAGTTTTATTGTGTTTACAAAAAAGGCGCTTATAGCAACACCATGCGGTATCTCTAGTTTTGGCCCAAGGTTGTTAGCGAATGAGTGCGAAAGCCCCACTGATGCACTGCTCTGAACGAGTCCACTCAAAAACCCGGCTGTCTGCAGATTTCTTCTTATTTCCAGATCCTCTAACTTCTCCCTTATCTTGAGAATATTGTTTATTATCATATCAATAGATATGATGGCCAGGGAATCGCTTATAGGATTACTCATCTTTGAAACAAGTCCCTCTATTGAATGTGCAAGGGCATCCAGGGATGTGTACACTGTTTCAAACTCAGGGAGGGAAACAGAAAACGATGGGTCAAGCAAGACAACGTCAGGCAGCAGTTTTTCAGATGCTATGGCCTCCTTTTCCATGTTTTCATTAACAAGGATGGAGTATCTGCTTGCCTCTGAACCAGTGCCACTGGTGGTTGGGATAAGAACAAGATTTATATGCCGGGTTTTCATCCTTGATGTTTTTGCAAGATCAAGCACGGACCCACCGCCAAAACCCACGATGTTTTCATATTCATTCTTTTCCATATCCTTGTGTAGTTTAACCATATCAGACCTGCTTGGTTCAGAATTTATTATTTTCATGTTTTTGGTCTGCATGTGTTTTTCTATCTTAGCATGATGTATCTTCCAGGCTGTCTCGGATACCAACATGAGTGTCTTTTCAGGGCACAGTGTTTTCAGATAATACAGTGAGTTTGTTCCGGTAAATACAGCACCTGGAAAGTAAACCTTTGGCAGCATCTGAAGTATTCTGTCATCCATGAATATCAATCTCCTTAATTAGTTTAAATCTTTGCACCTTTCCATAAGCATTTCTTGGTATCTTATCAATGAGGTTTATTTTCTTGGGTATCTTGTAAGCAGATAGTTTTTTCCTGCACATTTTCATTATATCTTCTGGTTTCAGGCTATCATTCTCAGGCACAACAAAAAGGGCTATGGCCTCTCCCAGTATCTCATCAGGAAAACCCACAGCAACTGCTTCTTTAACCCCATCGAAAAATTCAGCGGCATTTTCTATCTCAGATAAAGACACTCTGTTGCCACCGACCTTAACAAAATCCCTTTTCCTGTCAACAATAAAAATAAAACCTTCCTCATCCACAGTGGCAAGGTCACCTGTGTACAACCAACCATTTCTAAAGGTATTTTCCGTTTCCTCTTCATTATTAAGATACCCCGAACATATGTTTTTGCCCCTAGCAATTATCTCTCCCACCTCACCCGGCTTTACGTCCTTCCCTTTTTCATTCACCACTCTGAGTTTAACACCGGGTATGCCTTTTCCTATAGAACCCAATTTAGAATCAAACAGCTCTGGTGGAAGATAGGATAGTCTTGCCGTCGCCTCTGTCTGGCCATACATCACAATTATCTTTGTTTCTGGCAATGTGTTTTTTAGTTTAAGCAGATATTCGTTTGAGAGCTTCCCCCCTGCTTGCAATACATATCTCAGGCAAGACATATCCATCTCTTTCATCCTTGTATACTTGAGCATGATCTGATATGTACTCGGGACTCCTGCAAAGACAGTGCATTTCTTTTCACATATTTCATCTACAACCTTCTGCGGAAACATAAACTTATTATTAATAACAACCCGCCCCCCAGACCATAGGGTCATGTGCAGCAGCGATGCGCCATAACAATAAAAAAAAGGAAGAACAACCATTACCCTATCATCAGGTCTGTTATCAAGATAATCAAGAATGGATTTTGTGTTTGCAATGATATTGCCATGAGTGACCATAACAGCGTTTGGTTTTCCTGTGCTTCCTGATGTATGCATTAATGCAGCCAATTCATTTTCCCTCGCTTCATAACTTTCTTTTTTACCCTTTTCTGTCTCTTCCAATATATCAGAAATCAAAAAAACAGGTACCTGTATATCAAGCTTCCCCTTCATCCTTTCCGAGCACATGAACAGTCTAATCTCGCAGTTTTTTACAACATAATCCATTTCCTCTTTTGAAAAGTTCGTATTGACCGGAACCACAACAACTCCTGAATCCAAGCAAGCCAGATAAACAGAAACAAATTCTATGCCATTCTCACAAAACAAACCTATCCTGTCCCCCCTTTCTGCATTTTCATCCAAAAAGGCTTTAATTTTATCCACATAAGAAAACAGGTCCTTGTACGTGTATTCATTCACTCCATAAGTAAGACAAACCCTGTCCATGCCCTTTGCATTTCTTTTCCTTATAACCCGGGCAATGCTGTCCATCTCAATCCCCTTTCTTTTTTAAAAGCCTTTTTATGGTTTCAAGAACCTTTGTTACCCTGTCCATCTCAGATATATCATCCACACTAAAACTCACCCCAAACTCCTCTTCCAGGGCTGATATAAGGTTCATGTGAGTGAGGGAATCCCACTCATCAAATTCTTCATGCTTTCCGTCAAAGATAACATCCTTTTCCTCTACGCTATCGAATACCTTTGCGAATATCTTTTTTATCTTCTCCTTTATTTCATTATCTTCCATCTTCATCACCCCTATTTAATCTGTCTTTTTTCATAACTATTCCTGCAAACTTAGCAGGGTTGCCCATCACTATGTTGTAATCTTCTACATCGTTCATTACAACAGAGCCGGCACACACAGCTGCTTCAAACCCCACTGTAACTCCAGGCAGGATTATAGAATTGCCCCCTATTCTTGAATTGTCTTTGAATACAGGAGGATCCAATGTATTTTTATTCCTTGCCATCTTTTTATCAGAAACAGTGCTAACATCAGGGGCAACAAAAACATTGTCCCCAATCTTTGTTCCCTCTGTAATTTGTGCATTGTTCATTATCCTTACACGACGACCAACCTTTACACCAAATTCAAGCATGGCCCCTCTCCCCAAGGTTGTCCATTCACCAATATCACACTTTTCTCTTACAGCAACAATATCACCTATAAAACAATAATCCCTTACCTTGGTCCCGGCATATATTATAGAACCAGCACCAACCATTACCTTATTTCCTATAACCGTGCCAGGCTGCGGATATATTCTATGTGTGGTTCTTGGTCCAGGCCTTGGCTGCTTGCCTATTATACAATTTTCCTGGATTATGGTATCATTTCCTATAACCGTATCCTCATGAAGTGTAACCCTGTCCCCTATGGTCACATTGTCCCCAATAACGCACCCTTTCTTTACTATAACAAAGTTACCCAGCTTAACATTCTGGCCTAGTTTTACATCATCCGCAATAACAGAGAGTGAATCCTGCATATAATGAGATATTATACCGATATAT
>Ga0190359_1000926_pt1 | contig 19146 bp, 22 predicted proteins | sample 48721823_MG_FD_161269 | JGI IMG/M metagenome (GOLD analysis project Ga0190359, IMG submission 161269) | Hydrothermal vent microbial mat bacterial communities from Southern Trench, Guaymas Basin, Mexico - 4872-18-2-3_MG | ecosystem: Environmental > Aquatic > Marine > Hydrothermal vents >... | reverse complement strand
GAGACCCTGTTCTACATAACGTCAACTTTACTGCTGAGCCCGGTGAGACAGTAGCAATACTTGGCTCAACAGGAAGCGGCAAATCCAGTTTAATTCATCTTATTCCAAGGTTCTATGATGTCTCAGATGGAAAAGTGCTCATAGATGGTTATGATGTTAGAGACGTTGAACTAAAGAGTATACGAAAACATATTGGAATCAGCTTACAGGAAGCAATACTATTCTCAGGAACAATTAGAGATAATATACGATACGGAAGACCAGAAGCAACAGACGAAGAGGTCATAGAAGCAGCAAAAGCAGCTCAAGCCCATGAGTTTATCATAGGTTTCCCAGAAGGATACGATACAAATGTTGGACAAAGAGGAGTAAATCTAAGTGGGGGACAGAAACAACGTATCGCTATCGCAAGAGCACTCCTAGTGAAACCATCAATCCTCATACTAGATGACAGCACAAGCGCTGTTGACGTCGAGACAGAGATCAAGATAGAAGAAGCACTTGAGGAATTAATGAAAAACCGGACCAGCTTCATTATCGCACAAAGGATCAGCACAGTGCTAAACGCGGACAAGATAATAGTACTTGACGACGGTAACATAGCGGCAGAGGGAACACACGACCAGCTTATACAAACCAGCCCAATCTACAAGGAAATATATGACAGCCAACTAGGCGACGGAGGTGCCCAGTAATGAGCGGAAAAAATTCTGACAACAAGAAAGAGGCACAACCACAAACCGGAATGCATAGACGCGGACCAAGAGGAATGGGCAACATCGAGAAAGCTAAAGACGCAAAAGGAACTACCCTAAGACTCCTAAACTACTTTAAAGAATACAGGGTTAAGATTGCTTTCGTGGTTATAGCCACTGTAGCCAGTAGTTTGGTAGGGTTAGCTGGACCTTATCTTCAGGGAGTCGCAATAGACAAGTATATTGTCCTAGGCGATCTGGATGGATTACTAAGAATCTCCCTTATGCTTGCTGGTGTATACGTTTTTACGACGCTTGTAGCAGGTGTAAACAGCGTAATCATGGCAGGTATAAGTCAAGGCAGCCTAATGAAGATGAGAAAAGAGCTCTTTGAGCACATGCAGCTTCTCTCACTAAGCTTCTTTGATAAAAACCAGACAGGAGACTTAATGAGCCGACTCACAAACGATATCGACGCAATAGGAGCCTTGTTAACACAGAACGTAACCCAACTAGTTCAGAACCTTTTGACACTGGTAGGAATCATCGTCCTAATGTTCAGCCTAAATGTCTGGCTTGCACTCGCTAGCCTCATAGTATTCCCATTGATGATAATATTTACCGCCGTAGTCGGGAAAAGAACACGAGTATACTATAGAGACCTACAGAAACAGACAGGTGGACTAAACGGAGTAATACAGGAAACCCTAGGTGGACAAAAAGTAGTAATAGCATTCGAGCAACAAGACGCGGTAAACAAGAAATTCGATAAAATGAATCAAGCAGTCAAAGAAACAGGAGTACTTGCATTAACCTACGCCATGATGGTACCACCAATCATGGGTATACTCAGCAACGCCAATATAGCCATAGTCGCAGGACTAGGCGGATGGATGACACTACAAGGACTAGCAACAATTGGAACAATAGCCACATTCATACAGTACAGCAGACAATTCGCAAACCCACTACGACACTTCGCCAACATGTACAACAGTATACAATCAGCACTAGCAGGAGCAGAACGAATATTCGAGATAATCGACACCCCACCAGAGCTAACTGACTGTGAGGACGCAGTAAGCCCCCAACAAATCCAAGGAGAAGTGGTTTTCGAGGAAGTAGACTTTGAGTATGTACCAGATGTCCCGGTCCTCAAAAACATAAGCTTGCACGCGAAACCCGGTGAAACAATCGCCTTGGTTGGACCCACCGGTGCGGGAAAGACAACTATCGTCAATGTCCTAACACGTTTCTATGATATTCAGAAAGGTAAGATAACTATCGATGGCTTGGATATCAGAAACATGAAGAAAGATTACCTCCGAAGCAAACTAGGTATTGTTCTACAGGATGTTTACCTGTTCAGCGGCACCGTCATGGATAACATCAGATACGGTAATCTTGTCGCCACAGACGAGGAGTGCATAGCAGCAGCAAAACTAGCAAACGCAGACGGCTTCATCAGACGCCTACCAAAAGGCTACCAAACAGAGCTAAGCGAAAGAGCAGGAAACCTAAGCCAAGGACAAAGACAACTAATCAGCATCGCGCGAGCAATAATCGCCAACCCCGCGATACTCATCCTAGATGAGGCGACAAGCAGCGTAGACACAAGAACCGAGGTACAAATACAGGAAGCATTGTTGAACCTCATGGAGGGGAGAACCAGCTTCGTAATTGCTCACAGACTCAGCACCATCAGAAAAGCAGACATGGTACTAGTCATCAACAACGGCGAGATAATCGAACGCGGAAACCATGAAGAACTCCTAGAAAAGAAGGGATTCTACTACAACCTCTACATGAGCCAGTTCAAGGGCACCATAGACGACGCCGACTTTGAGTACATCAAACCAGTAGAAGTCTACGATCAGCCAACCAGCTCCATGCCCATGATGGGAAAAAGAAGAGGCCCCAGCGGCGGGCCATCACCCGAGATGATGCGGCAACGAGCCATGGAGATAGTTGAAATCTTCAAAAAGAAACAAGCCACATCACCTGAAACAGCTAAAACCTTTGAGGAACTGGAAATACCGCCCCAATATCAAAGAATGATACAGATGAGACTCACTCGCCTAGGTATTATAGCTGATAACGGCGGAAAACTCTACCTCATAGAGAAAAACCTATCCAAACTCTAAGAACCCCTTCCTTTTTCATTTATTCCTAGTGTAACTTATAATCCAATAATGGCTTGATGAATCCATGAATAGCATAGAAGGCATGATCACATTCACCTACTATAAGGACATAGAAAAAGCAGTCGAGTTCTACGGCGAAAAACTAGGGTTCAAGATGGTTATGGGTAGAGAATGGGTCAAGATATTCAAGGTTGGACAAGACAGCCACATCGGACTAGTAAACTCCGAGAAAGGATACCTGAAGCCACAGGAAGAAAAACCAGTGATGCTCAGCGTATTCGTAGAAAACGTGGATGAATGGTACAAGATGCTAACAGAGAAAGGCGTAAAAACCAATCACCCTCCACAGAAAAGCGGAGACATAGACATGCGTGGATTCCTAACATGGGACCCAGAAGGCTACGTGATAGAGTTCCTCACCTTTGACACAAAGCCATATGGAGAATAGGCTACTCAGCTAACGTGAGTAAACCTGTTGATGCTGGTCTCCAGTCTCTTAGTTCTTTTGATACTGCCCAGTAGTAGGTTGGTCTATACAGGAACAGCCAAGGGGCATCATCACGAATCAACTGGAATACCTGTTGATAGATTTTCTCCCGTTTCTCAGTCTCAAACGTCTTCTGAGCCTCATCGATCAACCTGTCTACAACAGGATTACTGTATCCTTCCCACCAGGGGCCCTTGAAACCAGAGTGTATCTTCTCCCTGAGAACCCTAAATGTACTGAGAGGACTAGAGTCAAAACAACATAAGTCATGAATCTGTTTAGCACGAACCATCTCGGCATACGCCGGACGATCACTATAACTAACGAGTTCCACATCCACACCAATCTTAGCGTAATAGGTCTTCATCATCTCCCCAAGCAACAACGCTTCATCTGGCATACGAGTCGGCAAATCAATAGTAAGTTTAAGCCCATCAACATATCCCGTCTCAGCTAGTAGTGATTTCGCGTGATCTGGATCATATGGATATGGCCTTGTATCAGGATTATATCCAAAGTGATGTGGCGTAAGATATCCATTCAGTCTCGTTGCTGCTCCTTGCTTCACCTCTTTGATAACCTCTGCAATATCCAAGCCATAGTTGAGAGCTTGTCTGACGCGTTTGTCTTTGCATACTCCTTCTTGGGCGTTCATCATGAAGATAATGCAAAGACTACTTTCAAGAGACTTGACCAGCGTTCTATCAGAGTCTCGATGCAAACCAGTATCATTGATGCCAATTAATGCTCCAATATTCACATCGCGATCTAAGACCATCTCAGAGCGAACTTTCGAGTCTGGCACCTCAAAGAAAGCCACCTCATCAGCGAACCCAGTCTTACCCCAGTACCTACGATTAAGCTCCAGTACTAATTCACCGCGTCTTCTTGATCCAACCAGATATGGCCCAGTACCAATGTATTCATTGGGAAGCTTGTCAAGTTCATCTTCAGGAGCAATAGGCATCTCAGAGAGTAAATCCAGAAGATCAGCCATGGGTTCGTTTGTTTTTATCTGAAAAGTTTCAGTTCTTGGAGCAGAAAACGCTGCGTCACCAATATAGCTAGCGTAGACTCCCTGTGTCCCAAAGGCACCGCCAAGGGAGGGGTCAATTATTCGTTTCATGCTGGCTACAATATCACGTGCAGTGAGACTTTTTCCGTTATGAAAATGAACATTGTCTCGTATTTTGAAAAGCCAGGTCAAGCCATCGGGCTCGATGCTCCAACTTTGTGCAAGCACTGGGAAAAAGTACCCAAGTTTTCCTCGTTTTATTAATGGCTCATAGACAGCGTTAATTATACTGTTTCTGTTAAGCGAGTCACTGCAGATATGGGGGTCACCAATATCTACGCTGCTCTGTGCTACCCTGAGATAATCAAACTTCATACAATGTAATGGGACTAGGAGAAAATAGCATTACCGCTACTCGAAATCACCAAGTCGGCGGGTTCTTCCTCAGCAGCTACTTCCTCCAAGCTACGTCCAGTCTTTGATGAGTTCGGCATCTCAGAAGTAATATCACTACCGGGTTTAGTGTAATCGTCCTTCATCTTGAAGAAAAGCCATTGTGGGCGTTTTCCGCCACGCTTTGTTCTTATCAACGCAAAGTTTCCTATTAGCTTGGAGCCCTTCAAATGAATGGTTGCATGTCCTTCATTCAAGTTATCTGAGAGATTGACATCATCACCCTTTGTATTACTAAATGTACCAGAGTCCCACACAATAACCGTACCAGCCCCATAATGACCCTCAGGGATTACACCCTCAAAATCAGCATATGCCATAGGGTGATCCTCGGTGGGAACTGCTAATCGCTTTACCTTTGGATCCATGGATGGTCCCTTGGGAACAGCCCATGACTTCAAGACTCCATCAGCTTCTAATCTGAGATCATAGTGTAGATTACTGGCATCATGTTTTTGAATAACAAATATAGGAGAATCTCCGCTTTCCTTTAGCTCACCGCTAGGCTCAGGGGTCGCTGAAAAATCCCGTTTCTCCTTATAATCCCGTAGTGGTTCTCTATCCTTCACACCTAGTATACAGTAAGAACCAGATATATTATTTAACAAAGAAAAAAATAAAATTGGTTTAAGCGTCCGCCATCTTCTCGCCAACCTTGCTGGCGAGTCCTCTGGCTTCTGCATTAGCCTTGGCAATCAATAACTCAATAGTCTGAGGTGTTGGCCACTCCGCCTCCACAGCTACTGAACGTGCCTGCTGCACTGCCTTCGCTATGATGGTGGGTAGTGTTTCTGGAGTCACATAGGCTGCCTCGACGGCTACCTGGAATGCTCCACCAATTGCCTGCTCTAGCTGAGTCTTGTACTCGTCGATGTCTAGTATCAGGTCTTCACCTAGTAGTACATCGCCTTTCTCGTAGACTGCCTTAATGCTTAGCCCCATCTCGGATGCTCTTACACCCATACGCTGGAGAAGGTCCGCGAGGTCTTCGCTGATCTCTTCACCTTTCTTGCATACGGTTGTGTCTTGTGCTATCCAGATGTTGCCTGCCTCAATTCTTGTTCTTACGCCAAGAACACCGAATTTCCCGATGAGGGGTCCGGGGCTTAGCCCAGTGTTACCTGCGCTCATGACGATATCGTTCATGGCGATATCCCCTGCCTTGGCGAATACCTTGACTTTGTTGGCGTCTAGCTCCATGGCGATCCTGAATGGATTGCCGTTTGTGAATAGGAACACGTTTGGTCCACTGACTGAGTCAATGAAATCTTGTGTTCCCTCTTTTCCGGCTTCCTCCATACTGATCCGCATCAAGGTGTTCTTTACTACCTTGAACTTGTGTCTGCCACGAAGCTGCTTCCTCATGTCCTGTAGCATTGAGCTGCTTACTTTATTGAGGTCTGCGGCTGCGATTATCTCATATTGATTGATTAGCTCGACTGTTTCCTGAACGGTCTCGTATTTCTCGGATGGAATGTGGCTACTCATGATATTCACCTATACGAGCTTGACGCTGTCACCCATGGTCAGCTTCAAGTACATCGTCTTGATGTTCGCAAAGCCTCTCTTCGTGGCAGCCGTCAGGTTCCTAACGACTGTCTCGATGTTCTGGGCGACCTCCTCGTCGCTCATTCCCTCCTTTCCTACTATACAGTGGACAAACGCTTTGTCCCTGCTTCTGAGTATTATTGTACGGCGCTCGCGTTCTAATATCTCGTCTATGGGTGCCTGTGGCGGTACAGGAGTGGGCATCTTTCCCCTGGGTCCCAAGATTGGTCCTGCTACGCGACCTACTGTTGGCATCATCGGTGCCTCAGCGACGAACGAGTCATATGGTGCAAGCTTTTTCTTAGCTGCTTTTTTGTCCGTCGCAAGCTGATCAAGTTCTGCGGGCTCTACTACTTCGTCCGCTCCTGCCCTCCTTGCTCTCAGCGCGAGGTCGCCTGAGGCGAACACGAGTACCTTCCTTTTTCCTATACCGTTAGGTAGCTGGAAACGGATGTTTACTCTGTTGTCAGGCCTATTCATGTCGAGCTCCCGTAGGTTTATGGCAAGGTCAAAGCTCTGCTCGAAATTTCGTTCTGGCGATGCCTCTCTTGCCTTTTCGATTGCGTTTATAATTTGTTCTGTCGGGAGTGACAATTTAGATTCCTCTCTTTCTCACATGGTATCATTTTTAAAGGTTTATTCAGCCTCAACGAGCTGTGAGTCATATTCTCCAGCCTTGATTGCTTCCTGAACCTCTTTTGCGGGATTACCATCGACTGTTACACCGGCGCTCTGGCATGTACCAAGTACTTCACGTACAGCTGTCTTTAGCGTAGCTGCATAGATCCCCGCCCGTTTCTTCTTGGCTATTCCAATCAGCTGATCAAAGCTGATGTCTGCCACGAACTTGGTATTGGGTTCTCCTGATCCTTTATCCAAGCCAGCGGCTTGACTGATCAGTGCGAATGTTGTTAGCATGCCGACCTTGACGCTGAACTCCCTGGTGTCTGTGTCAATGGTTACGTCTACTGGTACTGGTAGTCCATCGTATTCCCCTGTCTGTGCGTTTATGTCGTTGACGATAGCCATGATGTTAACGCCCATTGGGCCAAGTGCTGGTCCGATGGGAGGTCCACCGGTGGCTTTTCCGCCGTTGACGATGAAGTTGAAAGTCTTCTCTACCATTATTCTTCTATTCCTTTGAGTTCTCGGACATAGTCAGCGTGGACTGTGATAGGCAACGTGAAGGCAGCCTCAAGTATCTCGATGGTGACCTCCTCTTTTGAGGACTCCACGCGGACAACTCTTGCCTGCATTCCCTTGAAGGGACCGGCGATTACCTCGACCAGTGTTCCTTCTTCTAAGCCTTCTACAACCGGCTTGGTTTCTATGTAATGGTCTACTTCGTCCGGACTGATGGTTCCCTGAACCCTTTCACGTGTGTGTCTCATCCCTCGGATGAGTTCATCAACAATGTGAGGGGTCTGGGCTTCAATGATAACGTAACCCCTTAGCTCAGCTGGAGCTAGAATAGCCTGAATCGGTGAGCCTTCAACCTTAGCTTTATCAGCTAACATTAAGGCTACGGTCCTCTCCTGACCATTTGTAACTTTTACCGCGTAAAGGGATGTTCTTATACTTCTTTCGGACAACTAGACCACGCCCGATGCACCAAGCATTATCAAGCGCGTAGATATTAAGATTCCTAAAACGATGAACGAATTACTGCTTCGAGAAACTGGGAAAACATATTAAACACCATATGGATTGTATGTGGCTAGTGAAAAACATGGGACTAATATCATCAATACTATCATTTGTCGCAGCGCAGCAGCATGACACATCAATACTGTTCTTGGAGTTCGAGGAAGTTGCACTTGTTGCAGGAGGATTCCTCGTATTACTAATGTACCTATTCTATGTGAAATATCCTTACAACAAGGAAAACTAAGAAATAAATTTCTTTTAACTAGGCGTGATAACCGCCGCGAGGAGCTTTACGATATATCCGATGGCTCCCATTAAGCCAATTCCAGCAAAGACTATCTTGATGCTCATCCAGTAGGTCTTCCAGTCTGGTCTACTCAGTGTTCGCAGAAGCCTATCTGCTGATTGGAAAAAATCGTTAAGTCCCATATTATTCACCCTATCGAACCATAAATCCTAGTTAAAGTTTACTAATTTTGGAGGAGTTTATCTGCGAACCACTCCACATTGAAGGGCTGTAGATCATCATACCCCTGTCCTACACCTACAAATAACACAGGTTTTCCTGTGAGATATGATACACTGAGGCTACTACCGCCTTTAGCGTCCGCATCTATCTTTGTTATTATCGCTGCGTCGAATCCGATGTGTTTGTTGAAGGTCATGGCTTGTTCTGTTGCATCGTTTCCGATGAGGCTGTCAAGTATCATTATTGTGAGTTTTGGCTGAACGACTCGTTTTACTTTCTGGAGTTCATCCATTAGGTTTCGGTTTGTCTGCATACGACCAGCAGTATCAATCAATACTACATCGATTCCTTGCGCGCGGGCATGTTCAATTGCATCATAGCCTACCGCTGCTGCGTCTGAACCGTATTTGTGGCGAATTACTCGTACTCCTAGTCTTCTTCCGTGTTCTTCTAGCTGTTCTATTGCTCCAGCTCTATAGGTGTCGCCTGATGCTAGTACTACGCTATATCCGTTTTTCTGTAAAAGATGGGTTACTTTCGCGATTGTAGTAGTTTTACCTGTACCGTTTATCCCGACAAACATAATACTGTAAGGTTCACCTTGTTTCTTGGACTCTGCTACTTTTTCTAAAAGGTCCAGTCGAGATTCTCCGTTCATTACTGTTTCAAGAGATTCCTTTAGTGCAATCTCAACAACATCACTCTTATCACCAAATCTTGGAGCCTCTGATCCGATCAAACGTTCCTTAAGCTCTGTACATACTTTTTCAGCTACCTCGACGCTTACATCGTTTCCAATCAGTTGCATCTGTAGGTCCCATAGAATGGGTTCGAGATCTTTCTCTGTAAAACCGGTGTTACTAATTTTTTTTACGATGCCTTTGAGTCCGTTTCTGAGCTTTTCGAACATTAGATGGATCCCTGAACCCCTTGCTGAATATTGGTGGATAAGTTCTCTGCCATTGCTTGATGAGATTCAAGTTGAGCCATTATCTGGCCAAGCTGTTGATCTATCGAGCCTTGGGCTTTCTCCATCTCTTCTAGTCGCTCATTTACGTCCTTAAGAGCGTCCTCATAGGTCATCTCGACCGATACATCAGCGCCTATTCCCATGACTATTTTATCCAGTTCACCTAAGGTGGCGTTGATAAAAGCTGCTCCTCCTACGGGTACGAGGAGGTTGTTTCCTGATTTGATGTTTTTCAGGTCTTCTAGTGATTGTTTTGCTACTCGTAGCTCGGAGACCGAAGCTAGTACAACTTGAAGCCTCTGCTGAAGAGTGTTAACCGTACCCTCCATCATCCGCATCTCGGTCACCAGCTGCCTTAACTGGTTCTCTTTCTGCTGAAGACCTTGAGACATCTTACTCTTCCTCTTCTTCAGAGACATTTTCGATGGTAATCTCGTGGCGCTTTGCTCTGTGGCGGCTGCCTAGCTCCGCGTAAACACGCTCCAATGCATGTTCCTCTTTTGCGGCGGAGATTAGTAGATTGAATGTCAGTGGCTCGAAGAAGTGCTGCTTCATGATCTCGCCCTGAATCCTGTAAAGTTTAGTACTCATCCTTAAGCCTCCGCGAGTTCAACGGTTACTACACCGTCACCGTCTTTTGTCATTTTGACGCGGATCTTTCTCGGAGGGTTCTTGATTCCTCTTGCCCAGACAGCCTCATTGACACTTGGGTCTATGATAATCTCTGTGGGCTTCATGTGGCGCTCAGTAAACTGCCTGAGCACAAACATGGCTTTCTCTGCCCTACGGAATTTCTGGGCAATCCAAGCTCTTCCCAGAGGCACTGTATAGATTCTTTCCATTTCAGACATGCGTATTTCTCTCCTATGCTTTTAGTTTCCTGTTTCGCCAGTTGCGTCTACTCTGTGGGCTCCACCTGATCTCGCCCTTAGTCTTAGCGATAATCCATGCGGGCACTGATTTCTTCGCCTTGCCTGCTTTCGCAAGACGTAGCTTGTAAGCCAAATGTTTGTTCCTTGCCATTTTTCTTATACTCTCCTTATACTGATGTCTCTCTTGGTCTGCTGACTCTGTATCTGTTCAAGCAATTTTCTGAGAAGATCATCGGTTATGGGCAAAGGTACTCTCCCAGATTGAGCCAGCTGGAGTAGCTGTATTTCAATCTGAGCTGCAAAGTCTGGTCGAACCAGCTTCACGTTCTGGAGCCTCTGCCGTGCTTCAGGTGTGAGAATCTTGCGCATAAGGGCTTGCTTCTGGGCTTCTGCTTCAGCCTGAGCTTGTGCTTGCGCTTCCGCTGCATGCTCTTGCTGCCCACGTTGGGCTTGCAGTTCTGCCATTCGGCGTTTCCTTATTTCTGCTAGATCCTCGTCTGAAGACATTTGATTTCACTTAGTAATTTTGAAGTTCGGGTTTTTCTCTGTCTAGGTCGCGCTTTAGCTGGGTTGACATCGCGTCAAGTAGGCTTCTGCCTTTTCCTGTTACGGTTCTTCCCTTGATTCCCTCTTTCTGCGCTAAACCTGCCTGCTCTAGTTGCTGCAGGATTGTCCTGATGATGTTACCGCCAGCTTTTGCGAAGTGTGCGGGTCTTACGCCACGCCTCTTTCTTCCGCCGTAGTCTTTTCTAAGCTTGCTGACACCTACTGGCCCATTTATGTATAGTTTTCTGAGCATGCTTGCGCTCCTTACATACCACCAGTCGGGGTTCTGGGGTACTCTTTCAGCGTGGCTCCCAGTCTTCACATAGCCCGCCCATTCAGGGGGCTGGATCTCTCGAATGTTCTCTTTCAAGTAACCAGAGAGACTGTTGATTAGTACGTCTGCTGGTACATCGTATGCCGTTGTCATTTTTCTTCTTCCCAGATGTGTTTGAACCATTACAGGTACTGACATATATACATAGTCCTATCTGGTTCAGCAACTCTTAACCACAGGAACAAGATAAAAAAGTTATCTAAAAATCGACAATAACTCTTGAGACGTCGTATTCTGTTCCTAGTTTTAATGATTTGAGTAGTTGTTTTAATGACCGTGCCTAGAATAGAAACTTATGAATTTAAGAACCAAGTCTTTATTCTGATACCAATGAACATGGAGGAACCCCTGTGAGCAAACAAAAACGATGTATCTTCGTTAAAGAACGGATATGCCCGTTCCAAGCCACACAGGTTCCATTCCAGACATGCCAAATCTGTATAGAAGCATGGAAAACAGAGGTAGCAATAAAGAAGCAGCAGCTCCAAGGCGCTCAGATAGCGTCCAGTTATCAACAACCACCACAGCAAGAAGGACGCCGGGTATCATTACCGGCAATAGAAAATGATGGTAGCGCCGTGATTAATGATAAGCTTAAGGAAATTGATCAACTATTGAAGGAGGACAAGATCGATCCTCTGGAGTATATTAGGCGGCGTAAGGAGCAGGTTAAGAGTCTCATCGGTGAAAAACCCAAGCTCAGCATAGAGGATGTAGAGAACCTGCCACAAGAAATTCGTCCTGCCCCTAAATTGGTACGAGTTGCTATGATAGTAAAATCTTTTTTTAAAAAACAGGTTTTTACGGCTCCTGAAAACTGGGAGCTTCCTGACACAATCACGGATAAGGTGATAAACTCGATTTTTAAGATGGCGGAGAAGAAAAACGCCTCAGATATTAGGCTAAGAGCCGGGGAGTACAAGATCGCGGGAATAGCCGGGGAGAAGAATAAGATAGCCTTGATGGTTCTTGATGCGGATGAAGAGTTCGAAACCTATGAAGCTGAGATGATGCGCGTCTATGAGATTCTTCAGAAAAACGAGAAATGGGAAAATGCATTGAAGCATATCCATGGCTAGAGATACTTCTTTGATACCTTCGCAACAACAGTGTATAGTGGATCAACTATCTGAGCGATTCTCGCCTTGACCGCCAGACTTAGAAACATATACGCGTCATCCCGGTCCCAGCCATAATCACTGACCATCCAGTTGATCAATTCACGGTATGCTAGCCTAGCGGCATCCTCTAAGGGTCGTGCACTGCATACGGTCATGATCATGTCATCGGACTCAACTCTTGGCCAAGCAATGGTCTTCTTCAACACATTGAACCTGATTTTTACTACTGCGCCAATCTCAACAGCTGTGCCACATATCTCTCCGTCTCCTTGAATAGCGTGAACATCTCCTAGCCCAAATAATGCTCCTTTCTGGGTTACAGGTAGATACAATGTATTTCCGGGTCTGATATCGGGGCAATCCATGTTTCCACCGTGTGGACCCGGGGCAAGAGTCTGTATTGCTTCGTAGGCTGGGCTTACGCCTATGGTTCCTATGAATGGTTCAGTTTCCAGCTCTATGGTTTTACCGTGGTCTGTCTCGTAGGTTATCTTGTCTTCTTTGATGTAGCTGATCTTTGTCCTTGGCTTCATAAGGTTTAGCCAGCCCTCCAATGCACCGAATCCAGGGATTATACTTGAGCCGCCCCATTCAGGCACTTCTATATCAAGTATTTCTACAACAAGGGTATCACCGGGCTCTGCGCCTCTAATATAGATGGGCCCTGTGACTGGGTTAAGCGCCCCCGCGAGTCCCTGATCCACTGCTTCTTGAAAAGTACGGGTAGGGCTAATTATTCCACCATAAGCATCCCACGTTGAAACCTCAATTTCTTCACCTGGTTCCACAAAAGCTATGGGCTCTGTGAACGGATTTAACGTACTGTTTCCCGTTGCGGTGAGCTTATCTTGGGGTTTTTTCTCTATCCTTTTCACCATAATAATCTATTTTGATTATCTTGTTTCATTTGGTTTAACGGTATCGTGGCTGTTCTCTGTAAAAACGATAAGAATAAAAATAGGCTCTGTGGTTGTATGTTAGCAGTTAGATAGAATGGACTATCAATTGAGGTAAAGAAAAATGGAATACATGTATGCCGCTATGCTCCTTCACAGCGCAGGAAAAGAGATCAGTGAAGACGCAGTTACAAACACACTCACAGCGGCTGGCGTTAGCGCAGACTCTAGTAGAGTCAAGGCGTTATGTGCCGCCCTTGCAGATGTTGACATCGATGAAGCTCTCAAAGCACCTGTCTTTACAGCAGGTGCCGCCGCAGCAGCAGCTCCAGCAGCAGCTGAGGAAGAAGCAGCCCCTGAAGAAGAGGCTAAGGAAGAGGAACCAGAAGAGGAAGAGGACCTACAGGGACTCGGCGCTCTATTCGGTTAAATCTCTCCTAACTATTTTTGAGTCTAGTTACCCTATTCCTTGTTTTAATGAGATTATTGTTTTGATGCTAGTGGTTACTAGGTTTGATTTACCCTTTTATGGAGGCATTGGGGATATTTACTGTAATAGAAGGATGAGTATGAGTTCCGTAATTGGTAAGATATCCTTAAATGATTCACAAATTCAACATAGGTGGTTCAATTGATTACTTCTGAGACACTAAAGAAAAAATACATAGAGTTTTTCCTTGAACACAATCACAAACGAATAGCAAATGCACCATTAATACCGGAGAATGACCCCACGGCGCTCTTCATATCAGCTGGAATGCATCCACTGGTACCATATCTACTTGGTCAGCCACATCCTAGCGGGAAGAGGCTTGTCAATGTTCAGAAATGTCTCAGAACCAGTGATGTAGATGAGGTGGGGGACAGTTTCCACCTGAGCTTCTTTGAGATGCTGGGTAACTGGAGTCTAGGTGACTACTTCAAAGAGGAATCCATCAAGATGAGCTATGAGTTCCTCACAAGGGATAAATGGTTAAACATAGACCCAGATAAGCTCTCCTTTACAGTGTTTGCAGGTGATGAAGATAGCCCCAGAGACATGGATAGCGCAAAAGTCTGGATGGAGCTTGGTGTCCCAGAAGAAAGAATATACTATCTTCCAAAGGAGGACAACTGGTGGGGACCAATAGGTAGCACTGGACCCTGTGGACCTGACACAGAGATATTCTTTGATACAGGAATCCAAGCGTGTAGCCCTGATTGTCAGCCGGGATGTAACTGTGGAAAGTACTGTGAGATATGGAACAATGTATTCATGGAGTACAACAGGACCCCTGATGGAAAATACGAGCTTCTAGAACAGAAGAACGTAGACACAGGCATGGGTGTGGAGAGAACCACAGCCATACTACAGGGAAAAGACAACGTCTATGAGACAGAAATTTTTGCGCCTCTGGTTGAAGCGGTGAAAAGTCTAGCTGGATTAGAGGAGCTTGAACCAAGTCAGGTTAAGAGTATCAGGATAATCGTTGAACACGCACGTGCAGCTACATTCCTTCTCGCGGAAGGCATTGTTCCATTGAACACTGAGCAAGGATATGTTCTTCGAAGAATGATTAGGAAGGCTATCCGGCATGGCAAGCTCTTAGGGGTAGATGATGAGTTCCTGAGTGGTCTAGCTGAGAAGGTAATTGAGACCTATTCAGAGGATTATCCATACCTCAAAGAGAATGAGGAAACCATCATCTCAGAACTGAAGAAAGAGCACAAGAAATTCAGCAATACTCTCCAAAAAGGACTCAACAGATTCAACAGAATGGCGAGAAAAAACAAGAAAATCAGTGGAAAAGACGCATTCTTACTCTATCAGAGCTTCGGTTTCCCAATAGAAATCATCATAGAGCTTGGAGAAGAAAATGACATCCCAATAGATGTGGATGGATTTAACGCGGAGTTTGAGAAACACCAAAAAGTCTCCAGAGCAGGCGCTGATAAGCGGTTTGGTAGCGGTCTTGCAGACCATTCTGAAAAGACGGTAAGGCTTCACACTGCTACGCATCTGTTGAATGAAGCGCTGAGAAAGGTTCTTGGAGATCAGGTCGAGCAGAGGGGCTCTAATATTACTCCTGAGCGTCTAAGATTTGACTTCAACTTCCACAGAAAGGTCACTAAAGATGAGTTAAAACAAGTCGAGGACTTGGTGAACGAGCAGATCAAGAAGGCTATTCCCATAGAGAAATGCGAGACTACTTTCGAGAAGGCAAAGGAGATGGGTGCACAGGCGGTCTTTGAGCAGAGATACGGGGACAAGATCACAGTATACTCAATAGGAGATTTCTCGATGGAGGTGTGTAGTGGACCTCACGTCAAGAACACTAAGGAGATTGGGCACTTTAGGATAAAGAAAGAAGAAGGCATCTCGGCTGGAGTCCGCAGAATTAGGGCTGTCGTGGAGTAGACGCTCCTTGCTACTATTTTAAATAAGGGTGACCTTAACTATGAATAATATCGCTAGTGATATATTCAAGATGCTGTAAAGAATAGAGAGATGGGGAGACGTAAACCTTGAGTATGTGGACTGAACTCGTCAACATCGCATTAGCACACGGGTACCTCGGAGTCTTTATCTTAGCAGTACTCTGTAACATGACGTTCTTTCTCCCCGCTCCAGTCGTTGTACCAATATACGCTCTTGGAGCAACCCATAACCCAATACTCTTGGGACTAAGCAGCGGATTGGGATCAACGATAGGCGAGTTCTCATCATATGTTATCGGTGTAGCCAGCAAGAAGGTCATTGATGAACGCTATAAAAAACAGGTGCAGATTACGCGGCGGCTGCTTGAAAAGCATGGTATGATCTTGATTTTCATATTTGCATTGACGCCTCTTCCAGATGACCTGTTACTCGTTACGTTTGGTATTGTTAATTATGATTTGAAGAAGGCTTTCACGGCGATGCTGGCGGGGAAAATATTGATGAATATTGGCGTCGCGTATGCTGGAAGATACAGTTTTCCCACATTATGGACGTATATAACATCAATATCGACTCTTCAAATCGGAATATTACTGGGTATTGGCTTATTGATCATATATCGAGCCTCTAAGATTGACTGGTCAAGCACACTTGAGCGATTTGATGTTAAAAACGACCAAACATCAGAGGAATAATACTTCATATAAACGTGTAATCTACTCCAGTGGTTCATCCGCAACTGTTTTTACTCATAACCTTTATTCTCACTGCTATCAATTGGAGATCAGATAGAGGATAGTATGCATATGGTTGAATGGAAACAGATCGAAGCAAAATGGCAGAAACGCTGGGCAGAAGCCCATGCGTTTGATACAGACCCAGACCCCGAGAAGCCCAAGTTCTATCTAACAGTAGCCTACCCATATCCCAACAGCCCGCAGCACATTGGACACGGAAGAACCTATACCCTGACCGATGTTCACGCACGGTTCCAGAGGATGCATGGCTACAATGTGCTGCTCCCGATGGCGTGGCACTTTACTGGAACACCGCTTTTCGCGATGGTGGAGAGACTTAAAGAAAGAGACCCAAGTCTCCTTGATACGTTCCTCAACTTATACAATATTCCAGAGAGCAAGCTGCCCGAGCTAGAGGACCCTGTGTCGATGGCAACATACTTTGCGATGGAGATCAAGCATGGCATGCAGCGCATCGGGTACAGTATGGACTGGAGAAGAGAGTTCACCACAGTGGACCCAATTTATAGCAAGTTCATTGAGTGGCAGTTCGCAAAGCTGAGACAGAAGGGATTCATCACTCAGGGAAGCCATCCAGTAGGATGGTGTCCAAGCTGTGGAAACCCAGTCGGACAACACGATACGGTAGGTGATAAGGAGCCTGAGATCGATGAGTTTACTGTTATCAAGGTTAAGCATGATGACTTGATTTTCCCTGCTGGTACTCTGCGTCCTGAGACGGTTTATGGTATCACTAACATGTGGATTAACCCTGATGCGGTATATGTGGAGGCAAATGTTGATGGTGAACGTTGGGTTATCAGCGCGGAAGCAGCTAACAAGTTCCAGCTACTTGGTCGAGATGTCGAGATCATCGACGAGTATGTGGGAAGCAAGTTCATTGGATTAACACTGACTAACCCGGTGACGGGTGCAGAGTTCCCTATGCTGCCTGCTAGCTTTGTTGACCCCAAGGCAGTCACAGGCGTAGTAATGTCTGTGCCTGCTCACGCGCCTTTCGACTATGTCGCACTAGAACAGTTGAAACGTGAGGTCAAGAAGAATCCAGATAACTACAAGATCAAGCCAGAGGACATCAAGGACATTGAGTCCATCGCGGTTATAGAGATCGATGGCTACAGCGAGATTCCTGCAAGGGATGTAGTGGAAAAACTAAAGATCACAGACCAGAATGACCCCAACCTGGAGAAAGCGACCAAGGAAATCTATAGCGCAGAGTTCCACGGCGGAAAAATGAGAAACAATACAGGCCAATATGCATCATTACCAGTACAGACAGCGAAAGAAGCAGTCAAGGAAGATATGATAGCTAAAGGCTCAGCCACCACCATGTACGAGATGCTGGAACCAGTTCAGTGTCGCTGTGGCGCAGAGATAGTGGTCAAGATATTCGAGAACCAGTGGTTCATCAACTATGGTGACCCAGAGTGGAAGAAGCTGGCACACGAGAACATCGATAATGCCAACATCATTCCAAGGGAGCTAAAACAAGAGTTCCACAACGTCGTAGACTGGCTGAGAGAGAAAGCATGTGCACGAAAAGCAGGCTTAGGGACGCCACTTCCATGGGAGCCTGAGTGGACCATCGAGGCACTAAGCGACTCAGTGATCTATATGGCGTATTACACGGTTATCAAGGGAATCAACGAGGTCAATCCCGATCCAGAGACCCTTACAGAAGATTTCTGGGACTATGTTTTCCTAGGAAAAGGTGACGCAGCTAAAGTAGCAGCGAACACGAATTTCCCAGAGGATAAACTGAAGGAGCTGAACAGCGAGTTCAACTACTTCTACCCACCGGACACAAGGCACAGTGGAAGAGACCTGATCAGCAACCACCTGACATACATGGTCTTCTGCCATGACGGTATCTGGCCAAGAGACAAGTGGCCACAAGGTATCACGGTAAACGGATCAGTGCTGATGGAGGGAAGCAAGATGAGTAAGAGCCTCAACAATATCATCCCATTGATCAATGCCATCGATATGTTTGGAGCGGACCCATTGAGGATCAGCCTGATGATCACAGCCGAGCCTCTGAAAGACGCTGACTTCAGCCCAGACCTAGCGAAAAACCTAGGCGACGCCCTAGACAGGTTCTACAACAGAGCCAAGGATATCATCGCACAGGGAAAAGGTAGTGACGATAACCTGCATGCTATCGACAAGTGGATGCTTAGCAAGCTACAGGGACATATTATCGAGGCAAACGAGGCAATGGAGGAGCTGAAGGTCAGAAAGACCATCCACGCAGCCTTGTACAACTTGGACGGCGAGATGGATTGGTACAAGAAACGTGTCGCAAGATACAGGGATGACCCTGAGAGAATCGAGGGCATCAAGTATGTTGAGTGGCGGGTCTTGGATACTCAGGTTCGTATGCTGACTCCGTTCACTCCGCATCTCTGTGAAGAGATATGGGAGATGATGGGTGGTGAGGGTTTCATTGCTTTCGCTAATTGGCCAGAGGTTGATGAGAAGCTTGTGGACAAGGATAGTGAGGAGATTGAGGAGATCATCCAGACAAGCATGGAGGATGTTCAGAAGATCACCCGCGTCACAGGCATTAACCCGGAGCAGATACACTTCTACACGGCTGATGGCTGGAAGTGGAAGATATACATGAAGGCACTTGCCTTGGCGAAAGAGGGCAAACTGGATGTTGGTAGTCTCATTAAGGCATCCTTCAAGGACGAGGAGATGAAGACAAGAACCAAGGAGGTTCCAAAGTTCGCCCGCCAGATAGTGGATGATGTCATTAAGCTACCTGAT
>Ga0190359_1000924_pt1 | contig 19159 bp, 21 predicted proteins | sample 48721823_MG_FD_161269 | JGI IMG/M metagenome (GOLD analysis project Ga0190359, IMG submission 161269) | Hydrothermal vent microbial mat bacterial communities from Southern Trench, Guaymas Basin, Mexico - 4872-18-2-3_MG | ecosystem: Environmental > Aquatic > Marine > Hydrothermal vents >... | reverse complement strand
GAGCATTACTGTTATTGGATCTTCGCTTTTAACTGGTTTTATCATATTGCTAAAGTAATCTATCGAAAAAAGGCTTCTACATTTCGAGGATGTATCTATTTCCATTAACAAATCTTTTGGTAATTTTAAATTTACAGTGTCTGTGTCTCCCTCTGCAAATAATTCAAAACTATCCTTGTTTACAGATATTGCTAGATGGTCGGATACTGCTTCTGATGCACGTACGCCTTGGTTTAGCTCAGAAGATTTCAAGATTACTTTTGCAGGCAAATTTAGATTGGGCATTTTCGGGTCTGGCATTCCTGCAGTATCAATTAAACCCATTTTTCGTACGAGATTGCCAATTTTTACTATCAAACGATTTGTGTCTTCATCATATTCAAGAGACACCATATCGCCAGAGCTAGAAAGCCTCATAATGCTTGCGAGTTTGTCCATATCGATTCCTAACTCCATTTCTGTAGCTTTAAATTCTTCAAAGGCGTTACTATTAATATTAAGATCAACCATTGCAACGTGAGCAGGATCAACAGCTCTTAAAGAAATCCCTTTTGGAGAAATATTGAATTTCACTTCGTTTACAAGTGGTGAAGTTACATCAATTATGCCTTTAAGTACATCTGATTTTACTTTTGCATTGAACATATATTTTCCTCCCCAATTAATATTAATTCTCTAATAAAGTAGAAAAATTAAATACATTTTGTGTTTATAACACTGACGGTATTATTTAGCCGTTATTCAGCTCAAATTTTTGTATATTGCTGTTCTACCATATCCAGCAAATGCCCGTGGCAGTATGTCTAATGGTGAGAATGAAAACCGCCCACACCATGTTGTATAACCCACAAAATCATAGACGAACACACTGTGATTTCCCTGAACATTTTTGATATAACTTTCATTTATTGCTGATCTTATGAGCGGTATAATTGTGGTATTTGCCGTAGGGTCTTTGGAATATTTGCAGAAAAGATATGTTTTTTTGTGAAAAAGTTTGATTTTCGGTAACTTAATCTTGAAAAATTTAATTTTGTTCAATAACTTGCTCAGTATTTTTGGTCTTTTGAGTAATTTGATTCTAGTTTTGGATTCAAAATGAAATCCTTTTCCACTTGATTTTATAAATAGAAAACCAGCAGTAGCTGTAAGATTTGAGGTTAAATTTTCTAATAAGTTCTGTAATTGCCCATCATTCTGTAAAAGTTCACTGCATTTGTTAGCTAGTTTTTCTTCAAAGTTTTTCCCCTCACCGATATCAATCTCTGTGTCTATTGGTGTAACAGAACCATCAATTCCATATCTGTAGAGAGTTATTGTCATTGATTGCAGTTTTACATCTTTTTTTGTTTCTTCTGCCAACGAATAACCAACAGATGAAAATAATATTAGAAGACATGCTACCATAGTAATTGATGTTTTAATAGTTCTTTTCATAGTTTAACCTCAACTAGTTATATGTAATAATATTATAATATACAACATATTTAAATATTTCTAGTTAAAATATCTTTAATCTTCTCTCCACTTATATCCACATTTTGTACAAGTATAAAATCTGCTTTCAGGCTCATCGCTGCCTCGCATCTGCCTAAGAATCCAGTAAGCCTCATTATTGTCGCACTTTGGACACTTGATTTTAGTTTTAGGCAAAACATTTGTTTTTTCCTTATCTTCGATTAAGGTTACCTCTTTTTTTTCCTGTTGAGACACAATGATATTTGCCCCTTCTTTTTTCTTTTTAAATCCACACTTCTTACAAATGATAAAATCGCCTTTAGGATACATTAATCCTCTACATTTTGGACAAAACATTTACTTATCCCTTCCTATAATCTGATTTATTATCTTGCCGTGGTCAAAAGCTAATTCTGGTAAATTATCTAATTCAAAAAATTTAGCTTCACTTGCATCATCATTACCTTTTAGATTGCCACCTACAATTTCTAAACTATAGACTAAAGTGATTGTATGACCACGAGGGTCACGATCTGGATCAGAATACACATTAAAAAAATTGTTTATCTTTGTTTTCAAACCAGTCTCCTCAAAAACTTCTCTGGTTACGGAGTCTTCGACTTTTTCCCCATATTCTACAAAACCACCTGGAAGTGCCCATTTGTTTTTAAAAGGTTCATTTTTCCTTTTAATTAGAAGAAGTTTATTGTCTTTTATAATCACACCATCTGTAGTTAATCTAGGAGATTTAAAACTCATAAAATAAGGAATAAAAGGTTTAATATTTAATACTTAACAAAGAGTTCTATCTTTTCATAGATGCCCAGAATGTAGGCAACTCCTTCTCAAGTTCAGACTTCCATACATCAAAAGTCGTTTCATCAAGATCTGATCTATTTTTTAAAAACAAATTTTCTTCTTCCATTAATAAGCCTAAGAACTTCCTCATATGCATCCATCTCCTCTTGGTAAACTATTCTTAATAACATTTGAATTTAATAGCGTTTTTCGCATATACATATGCAAGAGAGTATGTAGGTGCAAATCACTCATTATTTTGAAGATTTTTGTTCAGTAAAATACAAAAACAGTTACATTATTCCCATGCAAGCAAAAGGGCTCGTGGTCTAGGTGGTTATGACGTCGCCTTGACATGGCGGAGGTCAGGAGTTCAAATCTCCTCGAGCCCATTTTTTTCTCCTATAAACTTAAAGATAAATTTAGGATAAGGCTTATAAATAGGAAGCCTATACGCTATCAAACTTAAAAAAAGAATATATGAAAAAAACTATATAGAAAATAAAATATTTGATTAAAACGGAGGAAATATATTATGGCAAATAAACCACACATGAATCTTGTAATTATTGGTCATGTCGATCATGGAAAATCTACACTTGTAGGAAGAATTATGTTAGATACTGGACAATTTCCAGAGCACATGATTCAAAAATTTAAAGAAGAAGCAAAAGCAAAAGGTAAAGAAAGTTTTGCACTTGCCTGGGTCTTTGACCAATTAAAAGAGGAGAGAGAAAGAGGATTAACAATTGATGTAGCTCACAAGAGATTCGATACTGATAAGTATTATGTTACAATCATTGATGCGCCAGGTCACCGTGACTTTGTTAAGAACATGATTACTGGTACATCACAAGCTGATGCAGCAATTCTTGTAGTTGCGGCACAACATGGCGTAATGGCACAAACAAAAGAGCACATGTTTTTAGCCCGTACACTTGGTGTTAAACAGATGATTGTCGCAATAAATCAAATGGATGCAACACAACCACCATATGACAAAGCAAAATTCGAAGAGGTTAAAGCACAGGTTGACAAACTTGCAAAGAGTGTTGGTTATAAAGATGAGCAACTACAATATATACCCTGCTCTGCTTTTGCTGGAGACAACGTAAAAGAAAAAGGTAAACTTGATTGGTGGACTGGAGACACTATTCTTACAGCAATTGACAAATTTGCATTGCCTGAAAAACCAACAAGTCTTCCACTACGTTGGCCAATCCAAGATGTTTATACAATCAAGGGTGTTGGTACTGTTCCAGTTGGTAAAATTGAAACAGGTGTCATGAAGCCAGGTATGCAAGTTATGTTTAAACCAAGTATGAAACCTGGTGGAATTGTTGGTGAAATTAAAACCATCGAGATGCATCACGAACAATTGAGTTCTGCAGAACCTGGTGACAATGTTGGCGCAAATGTTCGCGGAGTAGCTAAAAACGATATAAGACGTGGAGATGTTGCAGGACCTACAAACGACCCACCTACTGTTGCAAAAGCATTTACTGCCCAGATAATGGTCTTGAATCACCCCTCAGTTATAACCAAAGGGTACACACCGGTATTTCACTGTTATACTGCACAAGTTGCTTGCCGTTTTGAAGAGATTCAGAAAAAACTTGATCCACGTACTGGTCAAGTAAAAGAAGAGAATCCTGATTTCATAAAAACAGGCGACGCAGCAATAGTAAAGATTGTACCAACAAGACCAATGGTTATTGAACCATCAAAGAAAATACCACAGCTAGGCCGTTTTGCTATACGTGATATGGGCCAAACTGTTGCTGCTGGTGTTTGTCTTGAAGTAGAAGAGGCTAAATAAGCCTCTAAATTTTTTATTTTTTGAAAGTTAGGTTAATAAGTTTTGGAGTAACATAAAATATGGCACAAAAAGCACGAATATCGCTGGTAAGCACTGATGCAAAAAAACTAGAGGAAGTTTGTACACAGATAAAAATGATTGCTGAGCGTACCGGAGTTAGTATGAGTGGCCCTGTACCATTGCCAACTAAGCATTTGAAGGTACCATGTCGCAAATCTCCAGATGGTGAAGGTACTGAAACTTGGGATCGTTGGGAAATGCGTATCCATAAGCGTTTGATTGATTTGGATGCCAGTGATCGTGCGTTACGTCAACTTATGAGGATTCAAGTTCCTGACGGCGTTAATATTGAAATTGTTTTAAGATCATAGTTTTATTAGAAACTCTTTTTTACGTCTTTTTGGTTTACACATTCTATCTTTTATGCTGAGGTAGCAAAGTCCGGCCTAACGCGCCGGCCTTGAGAGCCGGTTCTCCATTCTGGGGAGCGGGAGTTCGAATCTCCCCCTCAGCGTATTAAAATCATTAAAAAGCGTGTTTGTATTTTAAGCAGATAATGTTTAGGTCTATTGGAAGTTTAATAGTCTCGTTAGTAGTGGAAAATCCCAATTGTTGAATAATTGTTGTATTGTCAATAGTTTATTTGAGCGGTTTCTATCAATTTTTATATCCAAACTAATACTATATAATCCTTGATTTCCATGGCAATCTTTTATTTCGACGCTTATACTGCGAGTTCCAGATTCCTTGAATTTATGCTCTTCCTCAACTGTTACCAACTGTGACTCAATCAGATCAAATGAGTTGGGATAGATGGGTTCTGTTTTTACCGGTCCTTCCCATATTGGTTCCGTATTGTCATCCCATTTAAAACGATAATAAACATCATCTCCTTCAACATCAAACAATTTGATTGAATAGGAATACTTATTGCCTGTTTTACCAGAAGTTGGACCTATGATTTCTCCATAAAGATATGGTGGACTATTGCCCATAATTGAACATATCTTTCTTTCCTTACTGTATCCCATGTTGTTTAATGTATCACTGGCTTTTGCCTGGTAACTGTGAATTTCAGGCATATAATAATTATTATTTATAATCGGATAGCTCCAGATGTTATTAAAACTAGTTTTTTCAGCAGGATGCTCCACTCCGTCAAAAATAACATTAACTGTTTTAACGTTTGTTTGGGTATCGGTGACTTGAATTTTTAAATTATCTGGTTTTATAACAATACAATCATAGTCGTTAGTAGGATTAATTTTAGTAAGTTCCCTATCTCCAAAATAAAGAGAGCCTTCTTTAGGGTATGTAAATTCTACATCAGGGGGTGTTGTATCCTTTATTGGGGCAAGGGTAGGATCCCCAAGTATCAATTTACCATAATAAACTGAAGGAAATCGAACACCTGATTCGGAATACCAACACTTGAAAGCTTCACCAATACATTTTCCTTCACCTAATTTATCGTATAGACGTTTACCCTCATCGCCAATGTTGGTAACTTTAGAAGAACCAATAACTGTTAAGCCTGAGGTTTGACCAAATAGATATAAATTGCCAAGACACTGAACAGAAAAATCAAGAGCCGAGCAGGCGTATAAATCATAAAATAATGCACCGGTATAATTCTTTTTTAGATCTCGGCACGTCAAAAGATCATAGCTGTTATCATTGTTATATCTAAACTGATGTTGCCATTGATCGGAATGTACATGAAGTTGTACCCATTCATATTTATTGTCTTTTAATCGGTTTAGATAATCCTTTGCTCTAGTTGTCTCTTTGTTTTTAACAACAGTGATGCATGATGAAGGATAAACATTCTTTAGATGCTTCTTAAGGTTGTTGGCATAGCTGTACCAGCTATCATCTATATACAACAATGCACGTGAAGATCTAATCATTTTTCTTGTCCTGTATGCATGATTCCTTTCGAAGTATTCTCGAAGAAGATTTGTTTTATCCCCAATCCATGAATCTGGTGATAATCTTCCAATCCATATCTCTGGTTTTACATTACCGTTCCCGTTAGTGTGATTACAGAATACAGTATAAGGATAGCCATTTTGCCAACCACCTTCATCGTAAACATCCCACTTCCCATCTAGATCCATATAGTAAAAATCACATGGGAATGTCTCGTACATATTCATATGCCCCTTTACCCGATATTCAGCAATAGGGATATTGCCAATGAGTATACATCCTGCTAAATTCGATGAATGTGCTATAATAAATTTTTTTACTGCCTGTGGGCTATCCCATATACGATAGCTTATTTTCTTGTGATAAATTTCGCATACAAATCCTGCAGATGTGATGTCATCCGAAAATCTTGATAATTCACTTAATAAATCAGGATATATTGATTCATCTACAAGAATTAATACTTTGTTTTCATTAAGAATTGAAAAACTATTTTCTTCGTTGGCATCTTTTTTTTCATGATTTGTGGTAACAATCACGGTTCCTTGAGATGTGACAGAAAGAATCATACTTGCTATCAGTAAAAATATAATGGATTTCTTTACTAGAGCAAATAACATGCCAGTATAACAATAAATAGGAATATATAAATATTATTATATTAAAATTATAAAGTAATTTTACTGCTTTTATAGAACGGTAAGTTTTTGAAACATTCAATGTTTCACAATACTGAAAAATGAAAATAGATCCATGGAGCTCAACAATCTACCAAGATTATAAAAGATTAAGAGATGAATTTGGAATAGAGGAATTTTCAGAAGAACTGTGGAAAGAGCTACCAAATCCACATAAACTATTGCGAAGAGGAGTTGTTTTTGGCCATAGAGGTTTTCAACAGATAAATAAATCTGTAAAATCAAAGAAACCTTGGGCAGTCCTTACAGGCCTTATGCCATCTGGTAAAATGCATCTTGGCCATAAGATGGTAATTGATGAGGTAATTTACTATCAAAGTATCGGTGCAGATATAAACATAGCAGTAGCTGACATAGAAGCTTATGCAACACGTGGATATACAATGGAAGAAACAAAGGAATATGCTTTAAAAGAGTACATTCCAAACTATATCGCGTTGGGTTTAAGATCTGAAAAATGTCGCATATACTTTCAATCTAAATGTGAAGATGTTAAAGATTTAGCTTATCTTTTAGGTAAAAAAATTAATTGGTCTCAAATGCAAGCAACATATGGTTTCAATGGTCAAACCAATATGGCTCATGTTTTTTCGCCACTTATTCAAACTGGAGACATATTGCATGTTCAGCTAAAGAAATATGGTGGTAGTAGACCAACACTTGTCCCAGTTGGGGTGGATCAAGATCCTCATATAAGATTAAGTAGGGACATATCTCAGGCTTATCGCTTTTATAATGTTACTAAAACTAAAGATAACAAAATAGGAGTGTTTGTAAAACCTGATAAAAATGTAAAAAAACTGTTGGATGAAGCAGAAAAAACACTTAAAAAACTAGGATTAAAGAAACTTAAAAGAATTACTGAATATAAAGCAATATATATGGAAGATGCTTCTGAAAAAGACATTCAAAGAATAGATGAAGAATTCTTAAAACTTGAAGTAGAACAAGGAGGATATGGCTTTTATCCTCCTGCTGCAGTATTTCATCGTTTTATAACTGGTTTAACTGGGGAAAAGATGTCCTCCTCAAAACCAGAAAGCGCAATCTTTTTATCTGATTCTCCAAAAGAAGCATCTAAGAAGATTATGCATGCTAAGACAGGCGGAGCAGTTACGCTTGAAGAGCAAAAAAAACACGGTGGTAAGCCAGATGAATGTGTCGTCTATGAACTATTTTTATATCATTTAATAGAAGATGATAGAGAGCTACATGAGATTTACACCTCTTGTAAAAGTGGAAAACAGATGTGCGGTACTTGTAAAAAATATGCTTCTGAACTAATGGAAAAGATGTTGTCAGATCTACAAGAAAAAAGAAAAAAAGCTGAAAAGAATATTAAAAAATATTTAGATTAATCATATGATTTGTACAAACCATCATCTTCTGCTAATTCTTCAAATCTTTTATCAACCTTTTTTTGCTTTGAAGAAAGTTCGTTCTTTAGATTGCCAAAAGTGTCTTCCGAAGATGTTGCTTTCCCCCTTATTGGCATTTTTAACCCATAGTCTTTCTTTCCTTTGACTGCTGCATCAAATATTTTATCTGGATGCACTCCCCTTTCAAGATTCTTATAAATTTTTTTGAAATCCCCTTGCACTATTCCAAAATCTCCATTATGTCTTGATATTTCTGCTTCGATATCCTCATCCACCTTTCTTGCGATTTTGCTTCCAATTCCTTTTATTTGAAACGGATTTTTCTGATATTCTTTTAAAAAATATACTCCAATCTCTGGGTTGAAGACGTAATAATCATTTGACAGTAACTTTTTATCCTTTCCAAAAACAGCTCTCCAATTTTTTGGATGCTTTTTACCATCTTTTATGACATCGTTTAAAATTTCATTTCTAGTTTTTACTTTCGTCATTTATCGTTTAATAAATAGTGCATTTGATATATAAAGTATGTATGCTATTACTGTGATGGATTCAGGTGATTTTTCTTGCTGGTAAGGGAGATAATGAAAAAAAATGTAATCACGGTTAATGTCAATGATTTTGTTTTTGACGCTTGTAACAAATATAGGGATCATAGGGTCGGATGTCTCGTTGTAATTGAAGATGGTGTGTGCGTTGGAATTGTTACCGAGCGCGATCTTATAGAAAGAACTATCTGTGAAAACAAAGATCCAAAATTAACTAAAATTGATGAAATAATGTCTACAGACATTAAAACAATTCACGCTTTAGATACTGTAGAAAAAGCATTGAGCATCATGAAGGAATTCAATATTAAAAAATTACCTGTTGTTGTTGATGAGGGTATTGTTGGGATACTAACTGTTACAGATATTTCGAGAGCCCGTCCAGATTTATCTAAACGATTTATTGAATCTTGGGTAAAACCTGTTTGGAAAGACTAGATATTTACCCAATAGATTGGAATGTCCTGTGGGACGTTTTTCTTATTTTTGTTTTTCTTATCCATTATTACATCCCCTGTTTTGCCTGTTCGGCTAATACTATCGTTCGGTTTCTTACTACTAAGACTTTTACTATAAATTCCATTTCTTGGGCTTCTTGTGGGCTTGAGATTTGACCAACAATTTTCATATTCTATCGCTCCTCAAGTATTGTTTTTGTTAGTTATGTTTAAAAGGAGTTGTTGTACAATTATAGCCCAGGTTCTTTACAGTTGTATCCGAAGATAAAAAATGAAAAATTAGAAAAGAAAATTTTTAGCCTATTCATATTGAAAGAGATGCGTGAAATAGTAATAAGTAAAGTATTAGGTTTTTTACGATTCTTTGCCAAAAATATTATCAATCATCCATTGTGGGTCAAAAGGAATTTGATCCTCATACCCTTGACCAACACCAATAAACAACAAAGGTTTGCCAATAGTATAAGCAACAGATAAAGCACTACCACCTTTTGCATCTGTATCAACCTTTGTAAGAATTACACCATCTATACCAACAACTTCATTAAACCGCTTAGCCTGCTCAACAGCATCATTGCCCGCAAGGGCATCTCCAACAAAGATAATCAGGTCAGGTTTAGCAACACGTTTGATTTTAGCCATTTCATCCATCAAATTAATATTTGTTTGCATTCTTCCAGCAGTATCCAACAAGACTACATCCTTATGTTTGGCACGGGCATGATCTATGGCATCAAAAGCAACAGCGGCAGGATCTGCACCAGGACCATGCTTTATAATCTTTACACCGACATTTTCAGCATGAATTGCTAATTGTTCAATGGCTCCAGCGCGAAACGTATCACCAGCAGCCATCACACAAGAATATCCTTGTTTTTTTAGCGTTGTAGCAATCTTGCCAATGCTTAGAGTTTTACCGCTACCATTTACGCCAACAAACATAATTACAAAAGGTCTCTTGCCATTTTTAATTAATTTATTAAAATCAATTTTATTGGATGCTAACACGTGAGCAATAGCCTTTTTTAAAACTTCTTCAACAACTTCACTGATCTTCCCGCGTTCAAAAGAGACATGTTTTAACTCTTCTTTAATGTCTTTTTTGATGGACTCGATTACAGAGTAAGCAACATCAGATTCTAAAAGTCCTACTTCAAGATCCCATAAAAGATCTTCTAGCTTTTCGTCACTAATTGTACGAATGGGTTTCCTTTCTGTTTTTACAACCTGTTCGATACTTTTACGTGTGCGCAAGGTATGCTCAAGCTCTGTTTCAATTGATTTTTCTATTTGTCTATCAATTTCTTCTTGTCTTTTACATTTTTCTTCTTCGATTTTTTGTTTTTTGACTTCCTTTTCTTCTATTTTTAAAAGTTTATCAATTTTTTTCTCAATAGGTTTTTTAGGAGGTTTAGAGACTTCTTTTTTTACAGGTTCAACCGGCTTTCCAGGTTCTTTAGGTTTTTCAATAGGCTTCTCTTCGACAGGTTTTGGAGGGATTGGCTCTGGTTTAACTTCTTCTTTTTCTAATTCTGCTTCTAATTCAGCTTCAAGTTTTTCTTCGAATCTTTTGAGTTTTTTCTTTAAAAATTTAAACATTACTCATACCCAATAATTATTTTTGTTGCTCGTTAACAATCTTTTGCGCTTTGGCAGAGATGTCAGCAGCCTCTGCCTGGAATTGCTCCGTCATAGCATTTACTTTATCTTGATTTTTTTGCAACTCTTCTATTCTTACATCAATTTTTTTTATTGCATCTTCCAAATTCTTTTCAGCCACAAGTTCTGATCCTATATCAATAAGAACTTTTGAAGTATTTTTCAGTGTTGCATATACAAAGACACCACCGCCAATCGGAATTAAAGTTTCAGATCCCTCTTCTGTTTTGCTAAGATTTTCCAATGTAATTTTTGCCTTACCATAGTCCATAGCAGCGGCTTGTAAGTATTGAGACTGCATTTCTAATTGACTTATCTGTTCTTTGTATTGCTCAAGCAGTATCATATATTTTTGTAAATCTTCATCTTTAGACATTGTCTACCTCAATTTTAACCCTCAATAAATAAAGGGGTATTAATGTATTTCTTTAAAGAAAGAAAAATCATTTTAACTAGTTAACTATTTATTGTTATTGTTGGTGTTGGGGAGAACGCATGGAAAATAGGCCTCGTTGTACTACTGGTGTCGAAATACTAGATTTGGATCTTGGTGGAGGAATACCTTGTGGCAATATTGTTCTGATATCTGGCGCCAGTGGAGTGGGAAAAACAACATTTTCTATGCAATTTTTAATAGACGGTGTAAAAAAAGGAGAAAAAAGCGTCTTTTTTACTGCCACAGAGACTATTCAGAAACTTAAAAAATATCAAGGTGTTTTCGATTTCTTTGATGAAAAATACATAAAATCTGGCGATCTCATTGTTATTGATTTATGGAGTATTAGCGATAAACTTGGTCTTAGCCCAGATCATTATACTTTTGAAGAAGCAAATATTCTTTTTGAAGTTATAAGAGATATTGTGAAAGAGGTTGGTGCCAAAAGATTAGTTTTAGACTCTATTACATCCCTTTGTTATAGAATAAAATCTCGAGAGGGAATTAGAGATTTTATTTTCAAATTGGGTTCATCTTTAACTATATTGAATTGCACTACATTTCTTACCTCTGAGGTCCCTCCAATGGTTTTTCAATTCTCTCAAAACGAAATTGAAGAGTTTATATCGGATGGGATATTCTTTTTGTCTGATATTGAACGCAAGGGCGATCTCATTAGAACTCTCCAAGTTATAAAGATGAGAGGTACCTCTCATAGTCGTACAAAATATGCCCTAACAATGTCTTCAAAAAATGGGGTTGATCTAACACCAATCCTTCAAACAAGAGCCTGATCAAGATTTTTTAATTATTTCTTCTGCTATTTTCTTATATTTTAAAGCAATATCTTCTGCAAGTTTTTTATCTTTTGACTCACAATATACCCTAAAAATCGGTTCTGTTCCAGAAGGCCTCATCAGGACCCACCCTTCATTCAGATAAAGTTTAACTCCATCTGTCTCATCGACCTTTAAAACATTATTGTCCTTTTTTGTTTGTTCTGCTAAAGTTTTCATCACAATTTCTTTTTTATCATGCGGGCAAGGCATCTTTGTTTTGTATACTTCATATTTTGGTATTTCATCTATAAGTTGTGATAGAGTTTTGTTTTCTTTAGCCATTATTTCTAAAATTTTTGCTATGGCCATTGCAGAATCTCTACAATATTGCATTTCTGGGAAGATTAAGCCGCCATTTTCTTCTCCGCCAAAAACCGCATTTTTATCCATCATTACTCGTGCAACAATAGGTGAGCCAACTGCTGTGTGTATTATTTCTCCATTATTTTGTTTTACAACATCATCAAAACAACTTGATGTTGTAACTGGTGTAACTGCAATTCCACCTTTGTCTTTTGTAGCATATTTTGCACCAAGTGCAAGGCTTTTATCTCCCCATATGTAGGTTCCATTTTCATCAACAAATATCGCCCTGTCTGCATCTCCATCTTGAGCTGCACCAAGATCTGCTTTTACCTCTGGAACCTTTTTAATTAATTCTGTAAGATTTTCAGGCAAAGGCTCTGAATTATGTCCCGGGAATGTCCCATCTGGCTCACAATACAATTCAGTTAATTTACAGTTTAATTTTTTAAGTAAAATTGGAGCAACAATAGATCCGGCACCATTTCCACAATCTAATACTACATGGAATTGTTTTTCTCTTATAGCATCTACATCAACAGCATTTAAAATTCCATTGATATACAAATCAATTGCACCATCCCAGAATGTTACTTTTCCAACATCATTCCAATCTGCTAATTTAAAACTTTTTTCAAAGTATATTTTCTCAATTTCGTCTTCGACAGATTTTGTAAATTCTGTTCCATCTGAGGCTACGCCTTTAATGCCATTAAACTGAGGTGGGTTGTGAGATGCAGTAATTATTACACCAGAATCAAATCTTTTCATTTTAACTGTATATTGAAGAGTGGGCGTTGGTACAAGCCCAACATCGACGATATCACATCCAGTTGCCAAAAGACCAGCAGAAATGGCATTTTTAAGCATATGGTTGGAAAGTCTTGCATCTGTACCAATTGCAACTTTTGGCTTCTCAATTGTTCTTTTCAGTAAAGTTCCCCAGGCTTTACCTATTCCTTGAGCAAGGTCGATATTCATGTCTTCGTTTACAACGCCTCTAATTCCATTTGTGCCAAACAATTTTCCCATTAAATCTCACCAATTATTAATTTTAGTAAACTAAGAACATAATAATTAGATTTTGGTATGTAGATTCTGATACTATTGAGGAATAGCATTACCTATCTGTTTGTCTGGATATCCTTTTGGGATGGGTTGATTCCAAACAATTATATCATTTAGAACAGTATTTGATTTGATTGATTCGTTATCTCCAACCACAACATTTGATAGAAATGCATTATCCCCAACTTTACATTTTTCTCCAATGATACAATTCTTTAAAACAACTTTGTTTCCAATTGAAGAGTTGTTGTAGACGATGGTTGAATATAATTCGGAGGCATGTCCAACATCTACATTGTTCCCTATGCTACATTTATCAAGTTTGCCATCTATTTTGCAATTTTTGCCTTTAATATATTTCAACTTATTTCTTGCTAGTAGAAATCTGTTAACCTCAAGATAACTAGATATTCTACCTATGTCCATCCAATATCCATCAAACTTAAACCCGTAAAACTTCTTCGTATCTTTAATTATCTGTGGAAAGATTTCTTTTTCCATTGAAACAAGTCTACCTTCCTCAATGTAATCTAAAATCATTGGGTCTAAAAAATAGGCACCTGCATTAATAAAATTTGAAGGAGCATCTTTTGGTTTTGGTTTCTCAACAAACCTTTCTATTTTTCCATCTTCTTTAACGTCAGCAACTCCAAATTCTGAAACATTTTTTACAGGCCATAATGAAATGGTTGAAACAGCATTTTTTTCCTTATGAAAATCAATCATATTTCTAAGATTTAAAGAACAGATAATATCACTATTTAAAACAAGGAAACTATCTGTAATGTGCTTCTCAGCAAACTTAACGGCGCCACCAGTCCCAAGAGGTTCAGGTTCATCATTTATTATAATCTCTTTTCCAGTGTCATGTTCTTTAAAATAATCTTCAATTTGATTTTTTTTGTAGTTTACAGCAAGAATTACTTTATCTACTTTTTTTGGCAACATTTCAATGACGTGAAGTATCATCGGCTTGTTCGTAATTTGAATTAATGATTTTGCTCTAGTGTATGTAAGAGGCCTCAGTCGTGTACCGAACCCCCCAGCTAGTATAATTGCTTCCATAATGTTCGCCTGGTTTTTTGGGGTAGCTTGTGATTTACTAATAAATTTTTCGAGTAAATATTCCTTTGCATGTGTATATGCATATTTACCTACAAAAAAGGTACATAAGTACTACTTTGATATTTTGCTTAGGGATGGGATGGAAATTAGCGAAAACAACAAAGAAGATGTATTAAGCGTATGTTTTATCTCGATAATTATCATTTTGTTACTAGTAATACAAGTTACTGGTGCGATTTAATATTTTCACCTTTTTCTCTCTTTTTATCTAATCTTAAGCAAAGGTTTATAAACAATAAACAAATATTAAAGATTGCATGGGAGAAGAAGATTTAAATCCAGAAAGTGAAACCACTAAGATGTTTAGAGATATGACGGATGAGGAGCTAGCAATTCATATCATACATAAATTCAACATTTGTCGTGATACTTTAGAAACAATGCCTGCCTTTGATGAGCACATGGGACCATTATTCTCAAAAATTAAAGAAAAATAATATTGGTTTATGGGTTTACATATATTTGAAATTTTTTGCGAAATAAATATAAAACAAAATTTAATTCGGGGGATTGGTGGCTTTTATGTTGGATCCAAATAAGTTTTACTCAGATAGAGCCGGAAAAATGCGAAAATCTGTAATCAGGGAGTTACTTAAAGTTACTCAGGATCCCGAAATAATATCTTTTGCAGGCGGCTTACCAAATCCAGATTCATTTCCAATTAAAGATTTAGAAGGATGCATCCAAGATGTTATGGAGAACCATGGTAAAACTGCACTTCAATATGGAACCACACAAGGATTGCAGCAACTTCGAGAATTACTAGCTGAGAGATCATATAAAGAGGGTATTGACGCAACCGCTGATGATATAATCATTACAAATGGTTCGCAACAGGCATTAGATACTGTCGGAAAGGTTTTTTTAAACCCAGGAGACACTGCACTTTGTGGTTTACCTACCTATCTAGGTGGCATTAATGCTTTTAGAAGTTATGAGGCAAATCTGACAGGTATTCCTTTAGACGAAGATGGTATGAAAACAGATGTATTGGAAGATACAATTAAAAAATTAAAGAAAGAAGATATCTTCCCAAAGTTTGTCTATGTAGTTCCAACTTTTCAGAACCCTGCAGGGGTTATAATGTCAGAATCTCGTAGAAAAAAACTTGTTGACCTAGCAAACGATTATGATTTTATAATTATTGAAGATGATCCCTACGGCAAGTTGGCGTATGATGTACCACACATTAAACCAATAAAATCACTTGACGATGAAGGACGAGTAATATATATGTCTACTTTTTCGAAGATTTTATCTCCTGGTTTTAGACTTGCTTGGACAATAGCTAGCCCAGAATTAACAAGAAAAATGATAATTTGTAAGCAGGCACTTGACTTATGTACCAACACATTTACACAATTTATTGCAGCAGAATTTATGAGACGCGGCTCTCTTGATTTGCACATTATGAAAATTTGTGAACTTTATAAGCCCAAAAGAGACCTGATGATGAATGCAATGAAAAAATACTTCCCAGATGGGTATACTTGTTACAAACCTAAAGGCGGTATGTTTGCATGGGTAACCTTGCCCAAGGGAATAGATACTGAAACAATGTTTCTAGACGCAATTAAAGAGAAAGTTGCGTATGTTCATGGAAAAGCCTTTCATGTGGATGGCGGCGGAGAGCGCTCCATGCGTCTTAATTTTTCATATTCAAACAACCAGCAAATAGATGAAGGCATGAAGAGACTTGGAAACGTCATAAAGAAAAAACTTGAAAAACAAGAACTTGTTCTATAATACTGATGCCTCTAAAAAAATCAGTCACAATTGTTTTAGCAGCTGTTGTATTAATCGCCTCTTTTGTTTCAGCATATTTTGTCTTAAATATATTTTTTGGATCTGCCTTTGAAATAAAATCATGGAATGTGATGGATGATGAAGGTTTCCCTTCTTTATCTTATAACTATACTTGTTCCGATTATGTTGTTGTAAAGATGTTCGATTTAAATTCAAATTTAGTTGATACTGACAATTTTCTGGCTGGAGAAGATTCCAAAATTATTTGTTTCGGGTCTTATAAACAAACAATTACACCTGGTAGCTACACTTTAAAAGCTTATGATAAAGATGGGGATGAACTTTTTTCAAAATCTTTTTCTTTTGATGGCCCTGATCTTTCAATCAGTTCATGTGATCAAAAGTGGTGGGTCAACGGAGACGATACAATATTGATTGGTCTTAGTTTCACTGTTTTTAATAGTGGAGACACTCCCATCTATCCATATTCTATTGATATAAAAACAAATAGCGAGTCATTTTCTGGTCTTGTTTTGCCTGCAACTATCGCCTCAGGCAAGGCCAAATCCATTGATTGTGTTGTTTATAAAAAAGGCTCACCCGCCTCAAATAGCTTTACTGTAGAAATTAAGGATATCGACGGTCGTATGATTGCATCCTCTTCATTTGCTTTTGATGTTAAAAATAGCATATCTACAAAATATTTTACAAAAGGTGTTCCGAAAAAGATTAGTGTCCCTTATCCAGAGTTTCTATATAATTATTATAGTAATCTTGAAAGGATATCTGAAAATGATTATAGTTATTATGTCTTTGATCCTTATGACGATTTATACATAGATCTATTTATTGATAGATTAATTTCAGCTTTAACTTTTGGTGAGACGGCTTTTAATGCAAAAAGCGACTATGAAAAAATAGATTTTATTGCAGATTTTGTACAAAACCTTGAGTATAAAGAGGATGTGATTATAAACGGCTCAAGTGAATATCCAAATTATCCTATTGAAACTTTTTTTAATCGTAAATATGGTTGTGACTGCGAAGACAAATCAATCTTAACAGCTAGCCTTCTTGATCGTTTAAATTATAGTGTTGCATTGTTTAGATTACCAAACCACATGTCAGTTGGTGTTAAACTAGGTCAAAATGCTGTTCCTGGTCGTGATTATTACTATGAAGATTACTATTATCTTGAGACCACAACTGAGGCAGCTCCACTTGGTTTTATTCCAACCCAATATAGGAATTCTGTGTCAGAGTTAGAGGTTTATGAGATATCAGATAGACCTTATCTAACTCATGAATGGATTAATAATGTTTTAACGATCTATACTAAAACAGAGTTTGGCAATTTTGTAAAAATGGATGCCGTTGTTGAGAACTATGGTAGAACTACGGCTGAGAATATTGTTGTGAAAGGTGTTTTTGTATCAAATTATGGCTTCGAAATTAACTCCAATAGCATTTCAGTTTCGTCTCTTGAACCTGGTAAAAAAAAGAAAGTTACACTTTCAGTTGATATCCCATCTGTTACTACTACTTTTGAAAGTAGAATAATATATGGTGGTAAAACAGTAGATACCAAGGAATCTAGTACAACATTTCCCACATAATCATTCTTGTCAATAACTTAGAATGTAAAAATAGTAATATTTAAACATTAGAATATTCTTATTAATTTTTGATGAATGAAGTTGATATCTTTAAGGCGCTTTCAGATCCTACTCGTTTAAAAATTCTTGAATGTATTAGAGGCGGTGAAAAGTGTATTTGTGAGATTATTCCGCATACTGGTAAGTCTCAACCCAATGTTTCTCAGCATTTGAAGGTTTTGAAAAATGCTGGTATCATTAATGAACGTAAGGATGGAACAAGAATTATGATAAAAGTCTCAAATAATGAAATTTACAATGTTGTTGATATGGTGAAAAACATTTTTTAAAATAACTGTGTAGCAATATTTAAATATTCGAATATACTTATACTTATTGATGAATGAAATTGCTGTTTTTAAGGCATTATCAGACCCAACCAGACTAACAATATTAAACTGCATAAAAATTAGTGAAAAATGCATCTGTAATATTGTGCCATTTACGAAAAGTCTCAACCTAACATCTCGCAACATCTAAATGTGCTGAGACGAGCAGGATTGCTACAAGAACATAAAGATGGAACTAGAACGTTAATCAAAGCATCCAACAAAAAGATCTATGCTATTATTGATGAGGTAAAAAGATGGGGTGAAAAACAATGAATCTTATAGATATATCTTATGCAGGAATAAAGATGGTTCTTGAGTATCTGTCAGCACATGTTTTAACATGTCTTGTTCCTGCTTTTTTTATTGCTGGCGCCATTGCTATTTTTGTTTCCAAAACTTCTATTTTGAAATATTTTGGAGCTCATACTAAAAAATACATTTCCTATTCTGTTGCATCTGTTTCTGGTGCTATTCTTGCGGTCTGCAGCTGTACAGTTCTTCCGTTGTTTACGGGCATCTATAAACGTGGGGCTGGTATTGGTCCTGCATCTGCATTTCTTTTTTCAGGTCCTGCGATTAATATCCTTGCAATTGTTCTCACTGCACAAGTCCTTGGTTATGATATCGGTCTTGCAAGAGCAGTTGCTGCCATTCTTATGGCCGTGGTTATTGGTTTGTTGATGGCTTTTATTTTTAGAAAAGAGGAAGCTGAAAAGAAAAAGGACAATAATGATATGTTTGCAGGGCAAATGGGTGAAGAGAAAAGTAGTCGTCCCATTTGGATTTCGCTGTTGTTTTTTGCATCGCTTGTATTGATACTTGTTATCGGTGCTGCAAGCACCAGTTATGTTCCTTGGGTTCCAAAACTTGCAATTGTTTATATTTTAACATTGATTGTTTCGGGTA
>Ga0190359_1000923_pt1 | contig 19159 bp, 22 predicted proteins | sample 48721823_MG_FD_161269 | JGI IMG/M metagenome (GOLD analysis project Ga0190359, IMG submission 161269) | Hydrothermal vent microbial mat bacterial communities from Southern Trench, Guaymas Basin, Mexico - 4872-18-2-3_MG | ecosystem: Environmental > Aquatic > Marine > Hydrothermal vents >... | reverse complement strand
TGAAGTGCGCTGCAGTGTCTTTGAAAGGATGGTTGGCTAATTCCTTTGCTAAATATCCAACGACCTCCCTCCCGAATGCCCCTCGACGATTGCGTGTGTTGCTGTATAATAGATCCTTCGATATATTAAAAGCCAAACCTACCTCTGAGATAATCTCGTCGATAGAAATATTATAACCAAGAGAAATAAGTGCCCCCATTTTTTGTATTTTATATTGAAATTGCGGGTGTAACGAAACTGGAGAATTTGCATTAGCCTTGAAAGGGGCGTCTCGCTCACTTCGAGTAAAAGATGTATATGGGTGGGCATTAATGTGTATGCATATAACAAAAAGTGAAAACGGGCTTTGTATTCCATCAAGAACTGTAAATAGAGTTCATAGTCTTGATCGTCTCAGAAGATCTTCTGTCCCCTATTGCCTCTGGCGATCACATGATAGAAAGCGCCAGGAAAGTGAATACGTGGTTTCCGAGCCATGCAATTTCTTTATCAGATATTGAGCAGCATGGTCAATACTTATTTAGTTAAGCCTGACCCCATTTTCGCAAGCCGTGAAAGCCTTTGGAAGGAGATGATTGGAAAGTCCCGCTTCAGCGGGAGAAAACCGAACGTAGGGTTTGATGAGGGGGAACTGGAAACAGGCTCAAGGCAAGACGGACTGAGGCGTCATCTCCGAAAGGAATGGCGCTAGCCACCGAAAGCCTAAAGGTACTGCGCCAGTTCTCTACTCTAGCTTTTATTAGCTCTGGGGACAAATAAGACACTCATCTACTTAAATGAATAAAATAAGATAAAAGATCTGGAGTGTGAGATTAGCTATCATAAAATCGGATAATGGAAACGAAAGAATCCGTCTTTAAGCTTGCGCCTCCTATCAATGCGCCATCAATGTCTGGCTGGGAGATAAGTTCTTTAATATTATCAGGTTTTACGCTTCCGCCATAAAGAATTCTAATAGTTTCCCCTGTATTGGGACCAAAGTTTTCTATCAGCCATCTCCGGATAAAGCGATGCACCTCCTGGGCCATCTCCGGGGTGGCGGTTTTTCCTGTTCCTATTGCCCAAACAGGTTCATAGGCGATAATTACGCTTTGTGGTAAATTTCCGTTTTTGCAGCTGGTCTCGAGTGATTCATCTAACTGAGTCTTAATTATGTCAAACGTTTTTTTATCCTCTCTCTGTTTTAATGTCTCGCCAATGCATACAATGGGTATTAATCCTGCCTCAATTGCGGCATCTACCTTTTGATTCACGGTCTCGCTGGTTTCAAAAAAGAGTGTCCGCCTCTCTGAATGCCCTAAGATTACATGGCCACAGCCTGCTTCCTTAAGCATCAGGGGAGAAATCTCACCTGTAAAGGCCCCCCCTGACTCCCAATGCATATTCTGCCCTGCGATAAGGATACCTGTCCCTGCCAGTAGTTCATGTGCGAGCCGAAGGGTAGTAAAGGGAGGCGCAACAAGCACATCAACCCTATTAAAATCTATTGTGGCGCTCTTGATTCCATTAAGGAGATCCCTTGCCTCATCAAGGGAAAGATTCATCTTCCAGTTGGCCGCCATTAAAGGTTTTCTGTTTCTCATTGTTGTGTTACCCTAAACTCTTAGAGATGTATACAGCAAGGTCTACCAACCTGTTTGCATATCCGAACTCATTGTCATACCATGCGAGTATTTTTACCATATCTTCTCCGATAGACATTGTAGATAGGGCATCCACAGTGGTAGAGGCAGTGATTCCATTAAAATCAGTAGAAACAAGGGGCTCGTCACAATATTCAATGATACCCTTCATGCTTCCCTGAGATGCCTCTTCAAAGGTCTTATTAACCTCTTGAGCAGACGCAGGTCTATCAAGCTGGACCACAAGATCAGTTAAAGAGACATTAGGGGTGGGAACTCTTAGCGCCATCCCGTTCATCTTGCCAGCCAGTTCAGGAAGAACAAGAGAAACTGCCTTTGCCGCTCCTGTGGTTGTAGGAATCATAGAAACACCTGCTGCCCTTGCCCGCCTGAGGTCTCTGTGTGGAAAATCAAGAAGCCTCTGATCCGTAGTGTAAGAATGTATGGTTGTCATAAGGCCTTTCTTAATACCAAACTTGTCTAATAACACTTTACAGATCGGCGCCAGGCTATTTGTGGTACATGATGCATTTGAGATGATATGATGCTTTATTGGATCGTACTGTTCATGGTTGACTCCGATTACCAGGGTAATATCAGGATCTGGGGCTGGGGCTGAAATGATCACCTTTTTTGCCCCGGCATTCAAATGTTTAGAGGCCTGTGATCTATCTCTGAAAAGCCCGGTAGACTCAAAAACAATATCCACGCCGAGATCCTTCCAGGGTAGCTTACCAGGGTCTTTTTCCGAGATGATTTGTATTCTTTTCCCGTTAACGACAATGGCATTCTCCTCAACACCAATATTAGCCTTGAGTATCCCATGCACTGAATCATATTTAAGAAGATGGGCAAGGGTATTGGGATCTGTAAGGTCATTGAGCGCTAAAAATTCAATGTCATCTCTCGTATATGCTGCCCTAAAAACCATTCTACCTATACGACCAAAACCATTAATTCCTACCTTTACTGCCATGACTGCCTCCCTTTTTGATCTTGATACGCCCTATTGGTTGCAGATTGTGTGTATTGTTTTCACCTAATTTCAAGTTTCTAGTTTCAAGTTTCCTTTCGTTCAAGTAATTCACTTGCCAGAGAGATACTTCTTTGTCCCGCGCTCTTTGCTATATCCGCTACCTCTGCAAGACTCTTCCCTTTCCTATTATCTGCGACAGATAATACCATTGGTAAATTTACACCTGTTACTACTTCTGCTGTGTCTTTTTGAAGAAAAGACAGGGCTAAATTTGATGGTGTCCCTCCAAACATGTCTACCAGGATTAGAACACCATCCCCTTGATCCAGAGATTTTAATTTGCTCTGGATTATATTTCTTAATTTCTTGCTGTCTTTTTGTGTCTCAATGGAAACACATTCTGCTGACTCGACAGAGCCCATGATAAACCCTGCTGCCTCAAGGAGTTCTTTCGCCAACCGAGAATGGGTTATTATAAGTAAACCGATCATTACAAAAATTAAAGTTCCTCATCCATATCCACTATAACCTGATAAATCTCTTTCCTTGATTTTGCACCCATCAATCGCTGTCTAAAACTAGCGTCTTTTAACATTCTTGATATCTTGGCGAGGGCCGTCAAATGCATACCAGCTGAATTCTCAGGCGCAAGCAAAAGAAAGAAGAGGTATGCTGGTTGTTCATCTATGGAATCAAAGTCCAGTCCATTAATACTTCTTCCAAAAGATAGTAAAAGGTTACTCAATTCTGCTAATTTTCCATGAGGCAAAGCAATTCCATCACCTATTCCAGTGCTGCCCAGCCTTTCTCTTTCTAAAAGAACCTGGAGAAGAGACCTCTTGTTTAGAGATGGATTCTGTTCAGTTATAACCTGTGAAAGCTCTTCCAGAACTCCCTTTTTATCGTGAGCTTTCAAATCAGGAATAATAAGCTGCGGTTTAAATATTTCTGAAAGTTTCATCCCTTTTCCTTGAAAATACCTATTTAGTAGAAGTTTCAATAAGGCCTAAATTTCCATCGTTACGTTTATAAATAATGTTAATGCTTTTGGATTTAGAATTGCTAAATACAAAAAAATTTCTTTTTGAAAGATTTATTTGCATAGCCGCCTCATTTATATCCATGGGTTTAATATCCACCCTCTCCGCCTTTATTATCGTTGGCCCTGACTCAACTTGCCCTTCTTGAGTTTCTCCACCATTAATCAACAAATCACTGCCTTTAATATTCTCTAATCTATATTCCTTTTTTCGAGACATTAACCTTCTGAGCTGTTCTTCTATCTTATCCATTGCCTGATCAATAGAGGAATACATATCACCGCTCTCATCTAACGCCTTAATTTTGTTTCCATCAATAGATATAGTCATATCAGCAATGTGTCGAAATTTTTCTATCTTAAGAACAATATGGGCCTCAACAGGTGAATCAAAGTACTTCTTTATTTTATACACCTTTTCTTCAACATACGACCTCAATTCTGTTGATGGTTCCATATGCCTAAAAGTAAAGGATATTTCCATTCTGCCCTCCCCAAAGAAAATGGATAATTAACAAAAAAATAATGTAAAGTCAAACATCGATCTTGACTAAATACCTACATAGACCAAAATTGTAACATTTATCCGCCAGGCTTATGGCAGATTTATCCGCCTCAGGCGGATTTGTGTCAAGCCTGCCCTTCCCGCCCAAAGATTGGGACATGATCGGAAGGCGCGACACAGTTGATACAAGGTGTTATATCTTAAATATCCCAGGATAAATGCATCTGTAACTATGGCCATATAAATCAGGCCTGCCCGCCATCTCTGCCCCTGATTATATTGGGACAAGCAATTGGCAGGCGGGTATTTGAATTTAGAATTTTTTAATTACATTATACCTTATCAGTTTGACCCTGAGCTTTGCTATCTAATAAAAAAGTAGAATAATAATTCAGCGAGACTATCTGTAAATATTCTTTCTTTGATTCGATGGAAGAATCTTAAGCCTCTCTCTATACTTAGCCACAGTCCTCCGTGCTATATTTATATTTGATCGTCCCAAAATATTTACTATTTCTTGATCGCTAAAGGGTTTGGACTTATCTTCCTCTCTTATTATCTTCTTAAGCTTCTCCTTAACGCTCAAAGAGCCTATCTTGTCCGCTCCATCAACTGATTGAATAGTGCTATTCAAGAAATATTTTAGCAAGAAAATACCAAATGGAGTGTACATATATTTGTTATTCATGACCCTGCTTACAGTAGATTCATGCATTTGTATATCTTCTGCCACATCTCTCAAAATCATTGGCTTTAAATTCGAAGGCCCATATTCAAAGAAATCTCTTTGGAATTTAAGAATACTCTCTGCAACTTTATAGATAGTTCTTTGCCTTTGCTGGATGCTCTTGATAAGCCAAGAAGCGCTCTTAAGTTTATCCCGAATGTATTCTCTCGTATCGCTTGATTTATCATCTTTTTTTGCAAGGACCTCTTTATAAAAAGAACTAATTCTTAATTTCGGAAGACCATCCTCATTTAAGACAATAAGAAACTCATCCCCTATTTTATAGACATAAACATCAGGGATTACATATATAGTCTCCTCATCGTTATAGAAACGACCTGGCTTAGGCTCTAAAGAGGTTATACAGGAAACAGCACGTAAAACCTCTTCTAAGGAAACACCCAGGCTTTTAGCAATCTGATTGTATCTTTTTTTCTCTAATTGCTCCATATGATCAGTCAAGATTCTGTCGGCAATACCTCCGCCCAGACCCTGAAAATGAAGCTGAATTAAGAGACACTCTTTGTTGTCTCTTGCGCCGACACCAATAGGGTCAAACTCGTGGATAATATCCAGTACGTGCAATACCTCTTTTCTTGATCTATGAGTAAATTTAATAATATTATCAATTGAGGCCTTAAGGTATCCATTGGAGTCTATATTACCAATAATGTATCTCCCAATCTCTTTTTGCGCTTCATCAAGATTGCTAACCTGCAATTGCCACATAAGATGGGAGTAAAGGCTTGTTTTAGGAGAAATCAAATTTTCAAAGGATGGTCTATCTTCCGTGCTTTCCTTTGGCGCGCTTACCCATGCGGTATTATATTCTGATATGTAAGCCTCCCAATCAACATCTTCCCTTAATGTCTCCTTAATGGTTACCTCTTTGATGGAATCATCGTCTTTAATAGATTCCTTTTTCTTTTCCTCTTCCTGTGATTTTTCTTCGACATCATCGCCAGAGACCTCCTCCAATAATGGATTGATCTCCACTTCCTGATTTATTGTCTGGCAGAGTTCCAGCCTGGAAAGTTGCAAAAATTTAATGGCCTGCTGCAACTGCGGAGTCATTATAAGCCGCTGGCTCATGTTAACTGACTGTTTAAGTTCAAGCGCCATAATAACCTGAAGTAAAATCTACAAATTAAAATCTTCTCCTAAATAAACAGACCTCACTACCTCGCTTGCAGCGATCTTTTCGGGCACACCGGACTCGATAATCTCTCCATCGTTTATAATGTAAGCAAGATCACAGACATCCAATGTTTCCCTTACATTATGATCTGATATTAATATTCCGAGATTTTTTTCCTTAAGCCCTTTTACAATTTGTTTAATATCATTAATAGCCATAGGATCAATACCTGCAAATGGCTCATCAAGCAAAATAAATTTGGGCTGAGTAATCATGGCCCTTGTAATTTCCAACCTTCTCCTCTCACCGCCAGAAAGAGAATAGGCCTTTTGTTTTGCCAGATGGCCTATTTTAAGCTCAGCTAAAAGGGACTGGAGAAATGACTGCCTTTCCTGGACTGGTATATCTATAACCTCCATAATAGCTAAAAGGTTTTCCTCCACGGTAAGTTTTCTGAACACTGATGGTTCCTGCGACAGATAATTAATCCCTTGCCGAGCCCTTAAATACATTGGTTCATGTGTAATATCTTTCCCATCTAAAAAAATCTGGCCTTCCTTAGCCCTGATCAAGCCAACTATCATATAAAACGTAGTGGTCTTACCAGCGCCATTTGGTCCAAGAAGTCCAATAATCTGCCCTCTGTTAACCGCTAAATTAACCCTCTTTACCACTACCCTTTTCCCATAGGATTTAACGAGATCCTTTACATTTAAAGAGCCTCTACTATTCTCTTCTTTCATTGTTTCCCTTTTTCCGCCTTGGGGAAAATAGTAGCCTTGACCCTTTTCTTTTCATTTCCTTCAACAATGCCTCGACTTTCATTTAAAAATATAATTATCCTTTGCCCTTCTATATAATCAGGCCCCTGTTGAACGAATGGATTTTCTGTAAGCACAACCTTCCCCTTGTTCTGATAAAAAACTGCCTTGCCTGCTCGAGCCATACCAGCATCAAAACGATTAATAATAACATTCCCTAAGGCAATAATCTTATCTATCCTGCTGGATTCTACATTGGTTTCTTTTTTCGTTGGGCTAGCAATATAGTATACCAACATCTTTTGACAATCTATCACCATACCCTCTGTTTTGGCCTGCACCTTACCCTCAAATACAACTAATTTTTTCTCTTGATCAAACTCAAGGGTATTTGAGTGAATAATAATGGGATTTTCTGAGGAAAGCTGGCTGGCTGCCTTGCCTTCCTGAGAAAAGACATTTATCTGAGGAAACAGGAGAAAAATAAATGAAATGAGTATGTTAAAAGAAAAAATGGAAAGTATTGTCCTCATTTAAAAAAATCCTTACAATTAAAGGTTGTGCAAACATTTCTTTTAACCACAAATTTCTTCTTACTGAGGTCAATATATAAACCATTTCCCTTGACTCTAAAGAAAGGGCCGATTATTTTAACTGGTTTATCGGTTTCAACTTGATTATCTTTTTGTCTATAGGTTAAAAGGCTTGTTTCTATACGGTAGCCAGTGGCAGATACGCCCAACACATCCCCTTTTAAAATAATTGTCCCGCTCTTCCTGAAATAATTACCTTCATTTCCTTTTATAGTATAAGAGGTTTTGTTAAAAGAGTCTAATTTTAATAAGACATCATTTAAGGCCATAAATTGATCATTATCAAAAAAATGGCCCTCTTTGGCCCGAAGCTCCCATTTTCCTCCGCCATCTTTATAATCCTGGCTATATTTGATGTCTGAAATTTTGAGGGATTCTCCAGGTATCAAATTAGGTGTTTTTGAGGAAACCATTCCTAAATGCTCTACCTTGAAGAGAAAAAAAGCAACTATAACTAAAAGAAAAAAAATCCCTACTATCGGCCACATTACTACAGGAACTTTTTTCATAAATGTTACCAATTTAAGTGCCTAAAGTGAGCTAAAGGTAGCTAAAGTGCCTAAAGTTATATAGAAAATATGCTCTTCTCAATAAGTTAGGTTATCTGTGACTGAATAAGGCCCAACAAGACCTGCAATGCTGCTGGTGTAATGCCAGGACTAATAAATAATAGAGACCAATATTTGCCGAGGCAGTCGCCTCAGGGCAGGTATGCGGGCTCACTTTAGATCACCTGAAACCGCAGTCACTTTCTACCTCACTGCCTGGTGTATTTCCTTTAACATGATAAGAAGGGATTCAACATGCTCAAATGGAAGAGAATTTGGGCCATCAGAGAGGGCTGAATCAGGATCTGGATGGATCTCCAAAAAAATTCCATCTGCGCCAGCAGCTATACCAGCCCTTGCAAGAGGGGCAACAAATTCTCTCTGTCCGCCTGATGACTTACCTCGGCCCCCGGGCAATTGTACCCCATGAGTGGCATCAAATACAACCGGATATCCAAAACTTTTCATAACCAAAATAGATCTCATATCAACAACAAGGTTATTGTAACCAAAGGATGTCCCCCTTTCTGTCAACAAAATACTATTATTACCCTCTGCCACAGCCTTTAGAACGACTTGCTCCATATCCCAGGGAGACAGGAATTGCCCCTTTTTTATATTTATAGGTAAATTAGTTCGAGCTGCCCCTACAATTAAATCTGTCTGGCGAGATAGAAATGCGGGGATTTGAATAATATCCAGAATCTCTGCTGCTTTCCCGATTTCAGTCACTTGATGTATATCTGATAGAATTGGTAGTCCTGTGATATTCTTTACCTCTTTAAGGATCTCTAACCCCTTATTCAAGCCTGGGCCCCTAAAGGAACCGATCGATGTTCGATTTGCCTTATCATAAGAGCTCTTGAAGATTACTGGAATTTTAACTCTTTGAGCTATTCCTTTTAAAAAATGAGCTACCTTAAAGGTTGTCTCTTCATTTTCTATCACACATGGACCGGAGATCAAAAATAGAGGGCCATTTCCTCCAATTTTCAAGTCTCCTATCTTTATCTGTCTAGAAATTTTTATGTCTGACTTCTTAGCAATCATATAATAAGTTCCATAAATAATGGCTTATTGTTATCCAAAGGAACAATAAAGTCAAGAATCCCTTTATTCTTTTATCGCTGGCAATTTTATTTTCTTGTAAAAAGAAAAAGGTTTTCATATAGTGGCCGAAATCTTTTGAGATCATAGTATGGCTAATCATAAAACCAAAAAGACCATTGATGAGATAAACAGGCGGATAAAAGAAGGCAAGGTGGTAGTAGTTACCGCCGAAGAAATGGTAGGCATAGTAAAGGAAAATGGTCCGGGAAAAGCCGCAAAAGATATTGATGTCGTTACAACTGGAACCTTTTCCCCGATGTGTTCATCAGGGGCGTTTATTAATTTTGGCCACAGTAAACCACCTATCAAGGCATCTCAGGTAACCCTTAATGATGTTCCTGCATATGCCGGCCTTGCCGCTGTAGATATATATATAGGCGCCGCAGAACCAGCAATAGATGACCCATTAAATAAGGTTCACCCGGGTCAATTCAAATATGGTGGCGGACATGTCATACATGACCTTATTTCTGGTAAAAAAGTTCGGCTGGTTGCCAGGGCATATACAACGGATTGCTACCCCAAACGAGAAATAAAAAAACAAATAAGACTATCAGATCTGCCCTATGCTGTCCTGGTTAATCCCAGAAACGCTTACCAGAACTACCATTGTGCTGTAAACCTACAAGATAAAATGATCTATACCTATATGGGTGTCTTAAGACCCAAGGCTGGTAATGCTAACTATGCAACAGCGGGCCAGCTTAGCCCACTTTTGAATGATCCTTACTGTATGACAATTGGTCTGGGAACCAGGATTTTCCTTGGGGGTGCCCAGGGATACGTAACCTGGGCTGGAACACAGCACAATCTATCGGTTGCAAGAGGCAAAAATGGTGTCCCTTTAGAACCAGGCGCAACTCTGATGGTGATGGGCGATTTAAAAGCGATGAATCCACGCTGGCTCGTAGGAGTAAGCATGCTTGGTTATGGATGTTCCCTGGCTGTAGGTATGGGTATCCCGATCCCAATCCTGAATGAGGATATAGCCCGCTATACTGGTGTCTCTGATGACGACATCTTCACACAGGTTATTGACTATGGCAAAGACTATCCCGCGGGAAACGCCAGAAGCCTGGGTGTGGTAAGCTATGCAGAATTAAAGAGTGGAACGATAACACTTAATGGCAAAACCATCCAGTCAGTGCCAGTTTCCTCTTATGTAAGGGCTCGAGAGATTGCAGGTATCCTCAAAGAATGGATTCAAAAAGGGCAATTCTATCTTGGTCAACCTCAGCACCTTCTCAAGGATATGTAAATGGCTGTAACCGTTCATGGGTTCAGGGCATATGGGTGTTGAACCGTTGAACGCTTAATATTTTATAGGTCAGTGACGAAAACCAAGAAATTAAAAAATCTCTTAGATTCTATGGGATCTGTTTTAATAGCCCTTTCAGGCGGTGTAGATAGCGCCTTTCTCCTTCAAATAGCCTCCGAAACTCTCAAAGAAAAGGTAAAGGCTGTAACTTTTACCTCTCCAATCTTTCCGAAAAATGATCTTATCAGGGCACAAAATGTCGCCAGGAAATTAAAGATAGACCATATAAAAATCAAATTCGATATACTTTCTCACGGTGATTTTTGTAAAAACGATAAAATGAGGTGTCATGTCTGTAAAACAAAAATGATTGAAGAGTTAAAAAAAGAGGCTAAAAGACAAGGTATTAACCATATAGCCGATGGTAGTAATATTGACGACATGAAAGATTACCGGCCAGGTCTGCTGGTAGCACAAAAATCAGGGATAAAATCACCCTTACTTGAGGCCGGTTTAGGCAAAAAAGATATAAGACAAGAGGCACAAGAAAGAAAAATAGAAATATGGAATATGCCATCTTCTGCCTGTCTGGCCTCACGAATAGCCTATGGCGCCTATATAAATGAAAGTGACCTATCTATCATAGAAAAAGGAGAAGAATTTTTACATCAGCTCGATTTTAGAGAAGTGAGAATACGTTATCATCCGCCTATTGCCAGGATCGAGGTCTCAACACAAGAGATCGTACGATTGGCAGAATTACCTATCAGAGATAAGGTGTTAGAAAAGCTTAAAGAACTTGGTTTCAAATATATTACACTTGATCTTTCTGGTTTCAGAAGTGGTAGCATGAATGATCTGCTTTCTTAAAACTTCTCCCTACCTGAACAATTTAATATTGACAGACAAGATATTATCTGTTAATTCTTTTCAATAATATGGGGCTGTAGCTCAGCTGGGAGAGCACATGACTGGCAGTCATGAGGTCAGGGGTTCGAGCCCCCTCAGCTCCACCATGTAAAACCCTTTCTTTCAAAAATTACCTCACTTTTTTCAGACATATTCTTCTCCTTTTATCCTTTCCACATAATGTTGTGCAGAGAATGCAGCCGTAGCGCCATCTCCGCAGGCAGTGACAACCTGTTTAAGGTTTTTCTTGCAGCAGTCACCACAGGCAAATATGCCCTCTCTCGACGTATTCATCTCCCTATCTACTATGATGTAGTCATCATCACTTTTCTTAAGAATATTACCAAGAAAGCCCAGGTTAGGCAGATACCCAATAAACACAAATACTCCATTTACTTGTAGATCTTTTATCTCTCCTGTCTTGAGATTTCTAAGCTTTACTCCTTCTACCAGTGTCTGACCAAATATTTCATCCACGACAGAATCAAAGATTACCTCTATCCTTGTATTGCTAAATACCTTTTCCTGAATTATCTTTGTTCCCCGAAACCTATCTCTTCTATGGATAATATAAACCTTCTGCGCGAATCTGGTTAGAAACAATGCATCTCCCAGGGCCACATCTCCACCACCTACCACTGCCACAGTAAGGTCACGAAAAAAGGCCCCATCACAGGTGGCACAATAGGACACACCTTTACCAGTAAACTCGAGCTCTCCCGGGACCCCTAGTTTCCTTTGCTCCTCGCCCGCAGCAACAATTATAGACAGACATTGATAGGGTACAGGATCGTTATCTACAAAAATCTTCTTGATATTGCCGTCTTCACTAAATTCAATCCGGTTGATTTCTCCATATGCTATCAGAGTACCAAAGGATCTGGCCTGTTCTTCCATATTATGAACGAGCTCTGCGCCTGAAATCCCGTCAATGAAGCCAGGATAATTCTCTATTTTATCCGACAGGGAAGCCTGTCCGCCAATACCTAATTTTTCAATCAATATCGTGGACAACCTTGCCCTTGTTGTGTATATAGCCGCTGTTAGGCCAGCCGGTCCACCACCTATTATAATAACATCATAAACTTCCGCCTTATTTATTGAATCTTTATCCATAAATTATGTCCTTTCTTTGAAAATGTCTAAATCTTGCCTGCCATCCCTGCCCTAGATTATATCAGGATAAAAGGTTGCCAGGCGGGTCTGGAACAGGGTTATAAGTTAACAATGCCTAACTTTAAAGAAATTAATCATGTTAACATTTAATTCAAGTTAAATTGGATGGATGTATTAATTTTAGGCATTTTAGATCACTTATAACTTTTTCGATGTTACTGTTACCAGACCATCTTCTTTGACTGCTATCAAGACAAAATCAAAGAGATCCCTTTGCAAACAAAAAAGAGGGTCTTCCCCTGGAAGATACGGTTTATCTCCCCTTATAAATTTTTGAGCAGCCTCATTAAATATAATACTTTTCAGGGTCTCAAGATGATTGTAATGAAGCCCTTTAAGGAGGCACTCTAAGTAGTCAGCGCATCCTTCATCCTCTGGTGACTTACTAATACCCCTTCTTCCCATGGCTACCACTGTTACAACCTCGGGAAGGGGATTTTGAGCAAGTATATATCTGGATATAGCCTTCGCCATAACATAACTTCCAGGGATAACTATCTCTGCTTGAGCAAGTGCGCTTATCACACCGGTAACACCAGCCGTTGTCCTTTGAACTACGATCTTTTCTTTAAGAAAACCCTTTGGTTTCCTGATGAGTTCAGAGGGAGAATTTCCGAGATCAAAACCAGGGATCAATTGCTCGTTAACCTCACCTGCCAGGACTATATCATCATGATTCGTTTTAAGGTAGAAGGCCTCTTCAGGATTGCGCACAAAGATTACCTTTCTGGCTCCGAGATAAAAAAAAATGGGAGTCACGCTAAAGGCCCTAAACACATCAATAATAATAGCAAGCCCTTGAGCCCGTTGAGCGCCTTCGATCAAACTGTCTCTTACTATTTTCATCTCTATTAGGCAAAAAGTTAGCCAAGTCTCTTTAGATCATCTACGAGACCCTGAACGGCCTGAGCCGACCTCTGAAGGGCCTCATTCTCATCATCTGTAAGTTTTATCTCCACTATCTCCTCTGCCCCGGCTGAACCAAGTTTTACTGGCACACCTATAAATAGATTATGTATCCCATATTCACCCTGTAGGTAGGTAACACAGGGAAGGATCTTCTTTTTATCCTTTAAAATTGCCTCAGCCATTTCCGTGGCCGCAGATGCAGGAGCGTAAAAGGCGCTTCCTGTTTTTAATAAACCAACAATCTCACCCCCACCATTTCTTGTTCTTTCAATAATTGCCTCAATCCTTTCAGCCGAGATAAGCTCAGTGATAGGTATGCCCGCTACCGTAGAATATCTGGGAAGAGGAACCATGGTATCGCCATGAGCGCCAAGAACAAAGGCATGGGTATTCTCAACAGAAACATTTAGCTCCATAGCAATAAATGCCCTGAACCTCGCAGAATCCAGCACACCTGCCATTCCGATGACCCTTTTTTTATCAAAACCGCTTGTATCAAAGGCAACGTGGCACATTGCATCTAAAGGATTGCTTACAATAATGAGAATAGCATCAGGCGCAACAGTTGCAATCTCCTTAATAACTGATTTCATAATGCCTGCATTAGTTGTAAGTAGATCATCCCTGCTCATTCCTGGTTTTCTGGGAATACCTGCTGTTACAATGACTATTTCTGACCCCTTTGCAAGAGAATAGTCATTAGTTACACCAATAATCTTTGAATCATGGGTCTCGATTGGGGCAGCCTCAGTAAGATCAAGCGCCTTTCCAGCCGGCACACCCTCCAGGATATCAATCAATGCAACATCCGCCAATTCTTTCTCAGCGATCCTCATAGCCACAGTTGCGCCTACATTTCCTGCCCCAATAACAGTTACTTTTTTTCTCATTTCATTTACTCCTTTCTAAATTTAGTTGATCATTTATTTTACGCTATCTATCTTTTTTTTTATTGTCAAGAAAGATGATGAACATGCCATCACTTTTCCATCTACACAGAATTGGCGCTATAAATGGTGATTCTAAGAGCCTTAAGCTGAGGGCCATATTGTCTAATCCATCGCTTAGTACCGCATTCTCACAGTCCTGTTTTTTGTGACCATCCTGCGGGGTAATGAACTCCGGCGCTAGATTGATGACCTTATTGTTGCCTGGAGATAGGATGACGGGCGCAATGGCGCTTATGGCATCGGATTCTTCCGTACAGAGCTACCATTTCTTATCTGGAAACGTTTTCTCTCAGAAGATGAACAATTTTCCCTTTACAAAAACGCAGTGGCTCAGGCAGGTGGCAGGGAAGTAAGGATCCGAACACTCAATTTTGGATGAGGTAAGTTTTTTAAGGATGAAAGAGGCTAGATGGAGAAGAATCCATTTTTAGGGTATTGCTCAATACGTGTCTTTTTGAGACAAAAGGTCCTTTATAAAGAACAACTTAAAGCGATCTTAAGGACCAACGCCTATGGACATATGAAGTCCCTTTTTCCGACTCTCCGATTGGCCGGATGTCACCTTCTCTGTCTTTATCCATGGCACAGAGGACTGTTCCTACAGCATGACTGGAGCAAAGCCGGGGCTCTATCAGCAAATTAAAAAGAATGCTGATAGATCCGATCTTGATGTGGTGATGGCCTTCTGTATGACCCGCATCAATTATCAATGCATTGAGGACATGTTGAAAGAATGGAGCAACACATCAGTCAAGGGCATCGTTTTCGATTCTATGCCCCTATGAAAGAGGAAGGGAACGAGCTATGGCTCAACAGGGAGTAAAGGGACATGGGGAATTTATCAATGTGAGCGATCGGATACATCGCTTGATGCTGATATCGCTGACGAAATCACAAAAAACTACCCCTTCTCCAGGATCAGTTTCAGCTATGATCCAGTGGGCAAGCCAAAGATCCCCTGCCAGTTGGGCCCTGATGCGTATTATTCTCGATGAGGTTGCATCCTGCCGTTTTTGCTCAATGCTGCTCACGTACAGGAGCTTCTTAATATCTCAATTCGCTGCCTCGGCCTGGAGCAAACTCATCGACCAGTATAACACAAGGGTGAGCGCTATCCATCAGCTCACCCGGAAAACCACAGCTCAAATGAACTACCCCGCAGCTGAGCTGCAAGGGATCAAAAGGCATTTTTGCTAACCCCAATGCAGGGCATCAAGGAATTCTTTTGATTAGATGGAATCAACCTCGACAAATTTTGCCAGAATGTCGTCTGATGGAACAATGAGATATTTTTCCCCCTCAAACGTAATCTCTGTTCCTGAAAAGCTTTTATACATAACCCTATCGCCAACTGATACACTGATATCAGAATCCGGGGGTAGTGCTACTACCTCTCCCTCTTGAGACTTTTCTTTGGCGGTATCTGGAATAATTATACCTCCAGCTGTTTTATCTTCTTTGACCTCATCCAACTTAATTAATATATTGTTGTTGATTGGCTGAATCTTTCTCATTGCTATTATCCTTTCTATTATGTTTTATCCTCTTATCCCCAAAAACCTGTCTATCTTTGGTTGATCAAAACCTACGACAATATGTCCATTAATATCTATTTGTGGTGTTCCCATCTGACCACTTCTTCGAAAGATATTCTGGGCTGCGCTGGAATTACGGGAGACATTAATCTCGTTGAAAGGAACTCCGTTTTTTCTCAAATATGACTTTGCCTTAGCGCACCATGGGCAACTGTCAGAAGTATAGACGAAAACCTTCAGGCGCTGTTCCTTGCTTTCCCTTTTTGGGACATGCTTGGTGCCACTTAACAATCGGCTATAATCATCCTCACTCTGAATGCCCAAAATATATTCTGCCGGCTGGCCCTTTCTCAGGGTGAGAAGGGTGGGAACAGAATTTATCCCGTATATTGGGTGGATATCTTTTACCTTTGAGGCATTAACTCTAAAAATTCCGACATCAGGATGTTTTTCATGAAATGAATCCAAAACAATTAATGCCTGTTTACTCTTTTCTGATGAATCAGTATAGAATAAAATCATCATAAAATCGGGGTAGGTTTGTGTAAGATGTGATAAGTGTTGTTGATCCTGAATTTCATCTACCATAAAGTTATTCCCTCCTAAGATAAAGTATCCTATTGGTTACTATGAAACAGATAACAGCCTTTAGGTTAAAATTATTTAATCATCTCTTTGGAGCTTGTCAAGGTCTGAAAATTAAAATGGTAACAAATTTTTCTGCTGCAAGCCGCCAGCCAGATTTTTAAAATATCTGGCCATCAATATAGATTTTTTCTCATATCATGTCCTGTTGATGACTGTTTTACAGCGATTCCTCGGTCTGCTACTGAGACCTGATGGATTTTTTCACCATGCAAAAAAACTGAGGGGACTACTTGACAAGATGCCATAAGATTATTAACGTTAATATTTGAGAATGAGAAACATTCGCAATATAAAAAACTATATGCAAGGTCGCTCAGTAACTTCTCAGCGTCAGTTACTTCTGAGTCAAATACAGAAATCTGGTGGCCATATAGACGCAAAAGAACTGTACAGGCGTGCCAGTAGCAAAAATAAAACGATAAGCCTGGCTACAGTGTATCGTACTCTCAGGTTATTTGAGGAACTGGGTCTAATAGAAGAGAGAAGGCTTGGAAAAGCATCTTGTTATTATGAGCTAAAGGAATCGCCAGAGCATCAGCATCTGGTATGTAAGTGCTGTGGAAATGTTATTGAGTTTGATAGCGAGTTAGTTCAAAAAATTGCAGAGAAGGCACAGCTTGATTATGGTTTTAACGTCACCAAAACTGAATTATACATAGAGGGATACTGCCAGCGATGTAAGGACAAAGTTCATCAAATAGCACTTACAGACGAGGCATCAAAACGGTTCCCGGATCAAAGAGAAAAAAGAAAATTGATAGGAAAACTTCTGAAAAAAGAAAGACCCAGACAAAACATAATGCAAAGTGAACAGGCGGAAGAAGATACAGGAACATCGCGAAAGTGTAGAAAAAGAAATAATCATTAATACATACCATAAGCGCTTTACAGAGCTATGGATGTGTATGCCTTTTGTGTTTTGTGCTAAAAATTGGCAAGATATAATAACTGTTAAGGGATCTTAGATGGGAGAAACAAATGAAGATATCTGTCTGCGGTAAGGGTGGCAGTGGCAAGAGTACAGTTGTCACCTTGTTAGCAAATCAGGCAAGAGCAAGGGGATACCGTGTGCTGGTGGTTGATTCAGACGAGTCAAATTCAGGCCTTTTCCGAATACTTGGTTTTGACCATCCACCCGTACCCCTTATGGAACTGGTTGGGGGCAAGAAAAAGGTCCAAGAAAAATTGAAGAGTGGATATTCCGCTGATGAGGCTGAGACAGCAATGAGGGTAATGACCCAAGAAAACATCAAGGTCGATGATATCCCAAGCGAAAATATCCTTAAGCAGGATAATCTTGGCCTGGTGTCTATAGGAAAAATCCTTCAATCATTGGAAGGATGTGCATGCCCTATGGGGGTTCTGAGTCGTGAATTCTTGAGGAAGCTTAGCCTTTCCAGAGATGAAATTGCTATCGTAGATATGGAAGCGGGAGTAGAGCATTTTGGCAGGGGTGTTGAGACAAGCATAGATAGTGTGCTTATTGTTGTTGAGCCTTCTTTTGAATCTCTCCAGCTCGCTGAAAGAATAAATAAGCTCTCTCGTGGAATTGGAGTTGATAACATTTGGGCTATTTTGAGCAAGGTTCCATCAAATGGGATAGCCTCGAAACTAAAGGGTGAATTGGATACAAAAGGCATCGATATGATCGGATGTATCCATTATGATGAAGATATCTTTCAATCTTCTTTAGAAGGCCTCAGTTTTGGCAAAGCAAAGGCAAGTGAGGAGATTATAGATGTGTTCGATTCAATTGTTTCAAGAGCTAATTCAGGGCATTAATTCCCGTGCTAAAAAAGGATATTATCATTTAACAAAATAAAAATAATTAAGCAGAAAGGGGGTCTTTAAAGATGTGTCTGGCAAAGGCATATACGAACAGGGAGATGGTTGAACCAATCTTAGAAAATATTAGCCATATGGACCTTGATGATAAAAGCGTACGAATGGAAACCATGTTTGGAGAAGAAAAGGTAATCTCAGGTAGAGTTCTTGAGGTGGATTTTGAAAATTCCAAGATAATAGTAGACATCTCCAATACTATGCCTGATGGTCCCTGAGGGGGATTGGTTGGGTATTAATTCCTAAGATAAAGCATGTATGGCGTATCACACTATTTTGAGGCAATGTGAGTTTGTTAAAGGGAATAAAGGTGGCGGCAATCTATATCTAATTCCCTTTATTTAAGAAGAGATAAATAGGTATTTTCGCTGCGCATGCTAGATACATGAAAATAGAGGAGGGCAAGATTAGAAATGATAATAGAGAGGGAAAGGGGATTGGTTTAGAACCTGATATCATTAGAATCCTGAAAAGGATAGGTATAAAAACTGGTGTGAGCGTATTGGATTTTGGTTGTGGCTCCGGGACCTATACCATCCCAGTTGCTAAAATAGTTGGTAAAGAAGGCAGGGTTTATGCCCTGGACAAAGACAAAAATGCCTTAGATAATTTGATGAAGAAGGCCGAGTTAGCCGGTTTGAAAAATATAAAGAAGATGGCTACATCAGGCGAATTGGAAATTGAACTTCCAGATGAATCGGTGGATGTGAGCCTTATTTTCGATGTCTTTCATCGTTATTATTTTCCCCAGATTGAAGACAGAAAGAGGCTATTAGATGAAATTTATCGGATTACAAAAATAAATGGGTTTGTTTCGGTTTGGCCAAAACATATGGAATCTGAGTCAAGTATAAATTCAAAATAGGATTACATATATTTACATAAAATCAATATCAATTTAAAGGAGGTAGCA
>Ga0190359_1000922_pt1 | contig 19162 bp, 15 predicted proteins | sample 48721823_MG_FD_161269 | JGI IMG/M metagenome (GOLD analysis project Ga0190359, IMG submission 161269) | Hydrothermal vent microbial mat bacterial communities from Southern Trench, Guaymas Basin, Mexico - 4872-18-2-3_MG | ecosystem: Environmental > Aquatic > Marine > Hydrothermal vents >... | reverse complement strand
GATATAACCACTTCTATCTTAATTATAGGATCAGATTTTGCAGATAAGCAACGAATCTTCGACACCCCTCCTCTATCTTTGACAGCAGCCTGCAGTCCACCTCCCTGCCCCTTTGCTATATCTCTCAGAAAACGAAATACATCAAGAAGATTTGACTTGCCGGAAGCATTGGGGCCAATCACAAACATCCTTCTCCTCATGTCAACATCAACATGACGGAAATTACGCCAATTTCCGAGCGTAAGGTGACTTACCTGCATTTTTACTCTCCATTTATTAATCAAAGCATTTCCCTCGACAAGACTAAATCATGTCAGGGGTGTTACGTAATAAAAATATACCAATACGGGTATTAATTTCCAAAGGAAAAAACACCCCGCCCGACATTAATCTCTCTGACCTCAGGCACATTTTTCTTCCCACCTGAGCCATGCTGGTCGAGATAATATACCTGAAGGATATCGCCGGGGCGCACGGAAAGGCGATCTTTTTCCCGGGGTTTAAGGGCAAATACCGTACCGACTTCCGCAACGAAAACACCGGTGTTATTGCCGGTTTCAATGCAGGTTACGGGCAATTTATCGCTTGTCAGCCGTGAAGCGATTTTTATCCAGATTTTATCGCGGGTATTACTTTTCAGATTCATGTCATGGTCGGTAATGGTTACCGTAACATTCTGTCCGGGAAGGATAAAATCAGCGGGCGATAGTGTCACTATTGCATCGCTGCCCATCAGCAGGAGATCGCCCCAGAGGTCAGGAGAAACCGAGATATTTCTACCCATGTTTGTCACCCAGCGGATAAGCACGCCTTCACCATTGTTTATTGAATAATTGAATCCGATACTTTTTCCCGGCAGCGGATACCACTTCTCACACAGGACTGCAGGTACAAATACTTCACAGGTGTATTGATTTCCCTTTCGTATTGACCCGAACTGTATAAGGCCTTTTTTCAGAGGTTTTGGGATAAAAGCATGGGGTGACGAGAACACCGATTGTCCGGTACTCCCCTGAACACCGTATGCACGGGGCCATACCCAGAACTGAAAGCTGCGCCCGTTTATCCGGTGCGAATCTTTATGGTTAAGTGGATCGATAAAAATTTCCAGCGCGTCAGTGTCCCAGAATGTGGCAACGTTATGGGGGTTATCACGGTTATCATATATCTGATACGCGAAATAGATTCCCCGATTATCCCATTGTACCATGAGGCAGTTGCAGTTCTGCATTTCCGGCGGTAGTTTTTTCAATCCCTGCCCACTGCCGTATATCGCATAAAGCCTGCAGTGCCGCCATTCATTCAGATTGCCGTCGATAACTATCGGCGTCGTCCTGCGAACAGCCCCACCCCAGGCATTGGAATAGCTTCTCGTTTTGATAAGCGGTGTATAGGTCTGCAGCGTATCGCTCTTTTTTATGTTCTTGGTGAGAAAAACCTGTCTTGGAGAGGTATAGTCTTCCTTTTCTGCTTTCCCCATCGCACCCTTACCAATGCCAAGGGTTGTTGTGCCGGCAAGGTACCGTTCACGAATCTTTTTAGCAGCTTCTGCATACTTGGCGAGGTTCGGCATGAGCAAATTCGGAGAAGCAGCCAGCTTACTGACAAGGTCAAGATAGTCCCGGGCCCATTGACTATAGTAATAGGGATTTTGCTTCAGGTCAAGTTCCGACGGCCCATCCCTGAACCATGCTGCAATATCCTCACCAAGTCCCTGCTGGAGTGTCTGGAGGAATTCTTCAATCTGACCCATTCCGCCTTGAATTTTTTCTCTCTGCTCCAATGCCTCCGCAATTGCTTTTGTAAAATCGATTTCAGTCAGTGCAGAAAAGGGGACATCACTACCGAGCATTGAGCGAGCCATCTCCAGAGCTTCTTTACCAAGCTCCCCGGCAAGCTTTTTCTTGTCGATAAAGAGTGTCCCAAAGAGAGTAAAACCGGAGCCGCCTATTTGGGGAATTGTCTCCCTGAAACAATCCTGTATATTGACATCAGGTATTTCATCGTTACCCGGAAAGGTACCGCCTTTTCCCGAACTGGGATACTCACAATTCTTTTTTCCACCTCTGCCGGGTAATAAACCGCACCGTGCCAGACACTGTTTCAGAGCTTCGCGCATCATTTCGCGCATACGATCCATAGCCTCTTCCTGCAGAGAAAAGAGCATCGACTCTTTCCAGAGCTTCATGAGTTCCGGATTGGTAACCATGCGGGAGAAGAGCCCCTCATTTCCCATCAGATCCTTCAGGCCCTTACCATATATTTTCTCAAGCCGCTCAGCAAGACCGTCAATCAGTTTTTCCCAGTCATTTTCATCGTAAAACTTCTGCAGTGCGCTGTCATTGAGGTGTTTAAGAATCTGCTCCACGGCAGCCCTGCGAAGGAACTCACTCTGTGCAAAGAGAGAATCGCTGTCCGGCTGCCGGAGATAATTTTCGAGAAACTCTTGAAGTTCCTTTGATCGTGCAAACCGTTCCTCATACCATTCTTTGTTATATTCCGCGGGCTCTGTCTCTGTATATGCACCCCATTGCTTGATAGACAGGCTATCTGTCTGCCAGAGGCTTTCTATAACGGCGCTGTCCATGTATGGTGAAAGCAGGGATTCAAACATTTTGTAATCGACGGTCTCTTCATCGGCAAACTCACTGTCATCGATCGAATCGGCCGGCATTTCACGAGAGATATCCTCCTCATCCGGTGTCTGAATCACCCTGATGAATGCGGAAAATACCAGGGCATGCACAAGAAGGGATACTGACAGAAAGGTATTGAAATTACCGTTCATAACGACACTCACTTGACTTCATGGGCAAAGCGCTCTATGCCGAGCGCCTGCAGCACGTCATAGATATAAACGATACTGTGATACGGCGCCTTTTTATGAGCGCTGATGACCACCACAGAATCCCCGGTCGTTTCTATCCGAATCTTTAGGACGTCGGCGAGCGCATCCTTTGCACAGGGCTTATCACCGAGGATGTAGCCGCCGTTTTCCTTTACTGTGAGAACTGTCGTGCTTTCACGGGATATTTTTCTACTCTGCTCTGCCAGTGGCAGGTCCGAGACTATTGTTTTATGCGTATCATCCCGATCAAACGTGGTTGTCAGCATAAAAAAGACCAGCAGCAGAAACATCACGTCAATAAGTGGGGTAAGTTCAGGAAAAAAATCATTCTCTTTTATCGGATTCTTTATTTGCATAATGGTATTTAATCGTCCTTCCTCCTCATCCTCTTCTCTTTTCTTTTAAGAACCAGAAGGAAAACAGTTTATACAATATAATGCCTACTTATTCCCATACCAATTGACAATATCAAACAACAAAGCCCGTATCTTCTTGAACTGACGCTGTGCCCATGCACGCAGGCAATAATCCGCAAAAAGCGTCGGTAATGCGATTCCCAGGCCGCTAATAGTTGTTATAAGCGCCACCGATATCCCGCCGGCAACACTCTGCTGGCTCAGACCAACCTCTGATATCCGGCTAAACGCGATCGCCAGCCCGACTACGGTTCCCAGAAGACCGAGCAGCGGGGCAATATGGCCGATAGCCCGCAGCATCCACAAATTATCGTTCAATTTCTCCATATGACTTTCCGCACTTTCAGATATTGCCTGATCCAGCGCCATCGTCCCCTTACCCGACTGGTACGCAGTAAAGGCATCGCGAATAATAACCGCCGCGAGCGAGCGGTCATCCTTTACCCGGGAAAGTATTTCACTGTTTTTCATTTCAAGAGCTGCCGTACGGATTTTACTGATACACTCGACCGACAGACCGGTCCGTTTACCCAGAACGAATATCCGCTCCAGAATAACCGCCAGAGAAAGTATGGAAAGGAGCAGCAGGGGAATCATGAATACCAGACCGCCTTCGCGGAATAACTGAACGAGTGAGTTTGTTATCATATACACAATCCTGTTGTTTTGCGTGAATACCTGTTTAAAAGATTAGACACGAGCTGTAAAAAAAAGTTCCATTGTAAAATATAACATTTTCTTGCCGGGCACAGGTTTGCCCCGGAATAATGGAATTTCAATGTTGTCGGTTCGAATGTTGCTTTTATAAATGTTAAGATCGAAAGAAAATACCACCATCAATGGATGGGGCAACGTTTTTTTTTCCTTTTTCGAAAGAGTATGAGCCATACAATCCAAGCATCATATTGAATCCGAAACGGAACACATAGAATTCTATACCGGCTCCCACTTTCCGACTAATATGTTATCAGTGCAACCGATATACCGTACTTCAGATTTAAAATTGACGCAACCATTTTTTTTAATACTGCCCGCACTACTTTTACACCCACACCTGTGTACGCTTTATCGTCAATATAAAATTAAAAAAATATTTCATCTGCAATGAACAACGATTTGTTCTCTATGACTTCCTTTTGTAAAAAACAGATACTCCTCTCCCCCGTCACCAAGCTTCAACATCTCTTTAATCTCCTCCGGGGCTAATGGAAAATCACGGCGGGCAATGTTTGCTTTTATAATGTTTTTCTCTTTGAGGTACTGTTTGACTTTTTTCCGCTGCCAGGGAATAACGGTGACTACTTCAAAAATTCTTCCGGGGAAATCAATAACGCATCGTTCGGAGGTCATATAATCTATGGTATTGTTAACAAAGGGAATGCAGAACTCTTCGGCAACTCTTTCACTGCATCGAGATTTTATTATAGCTGGATCCGGGTCGTAAAAATAGCGGCCAATGGTGTTCGAGCAGATTCGCGATAATTTTTCATCACCCTTTCGTTCAACTTCCACTTCAACGGCGCCGTCCGCTGCAAGCATAACCACTTTTACCAACGGTGACCGGGACGATGCTTTCCGGTTCAGCAGAAAAAGTATCTCCCTGCATTCACCTTCGACGGATACGACTACGGTTGTGTACAATCCGGGAAGCTGCATTTCCGCTTCGGACATTTCAAAAGCGGGTGAGGCCTTTATACAAATATTGGGTGCTTTTTTATAAAACAGTTCGATATACCCGGTAATATCCGGCTCACACCTGGAAAAACCGACGTAACGCCCCCGGGTATCACGCCGCGAAGGGTCACTATAGATCCAATCAAACGAGTTGTCCGGGTATTGAGATAAAATGGTAATACAATCTCCGGTATGTACGGTTATATTGGTTTTTTTCAGAGTCTTTATATTTTCCGAGAACAGACCGGCAAGTATGGGATTTTTTTCACAATACACAACCTTATCGAATAGTGTCGAGAGAAAGAAGGTGTCAATACCGAGCCCTCCGGTGCAGTCAAAGAGCCGCTGCCCCTGCATAAGCGTGGTTTTATAACGGGCTGTGGCTTCTGAAGAGGACTGTTCAAGCGCCACCCGTTCGTAAAGGATCTCCTTTTTTGAAAGTAAAGGTAATTTTTTCACGGCCTTTTTATAGCAGGCAATCTGTTCAGCAACAGCACGGACAGGCAGGTTTGATTTTTCGGAATAGTGCAGCGCAAATTCCGACGGGTCATCATCGATATGCGCTTTTAGGAGGGCTCTGGTCCGGTTGTCATTTATAAATTTATGCAACTCTTCTTTATTCATATAATTCGTCTGATATGAGAAATAATCCAGGAATATATGGCATGCCGATATATCTGTTTCTTCGTATGCTTAAAAAATATTATCAGGCATATCATTTATTAAGAAAACATTTCATTTTGCCACATCGGTTCTTTACCGTCATTATTTTCTGCTCCGCCGCAAGAGAGCGGCTGCGACTTAAGCGCATAACATAAATATTTTATATACATAAATACCTTTAAGCACGATTAGGCGCTATTGTGCCATTTAATACAATTAAAATCAATTGATTACAAAATGATTACTCATTTAAAAATAATTATATTTACTAATTTTGCTTAAATTTTATAAGCATTTTTTTAAAAAAAGTGTTGCGCGAATCAAAAAAATGTGTTATACTACATAACAGGAATCAGGAAGAAAGTATGGAATGGGCAAATATATCAATTAAACATTTTTCTTCAATCTTACAGGAGGCCTTATGAAATCCTCAATCTTCATGTGCCTGGCAGCTTTGCCGCTTATCGCTCTTACCGGCTGTAATTTCAGCCCGCTGCAGACGGAAAACGACGATCCACAGATCACGGTGGAGGACGGCAATGCCGGTAGTGCATCCCTGGAATTGCAGGACATGGGCGATGCGGCCATGGAACTCTGGAATGGTACCCGTGAAAGCATGCAGGATACAATCAATATCGATATCACTATTATTCCCTGGAAATATAACGCAACGGTTGAAGGCTGGGTTCGTGAAGCCAAAGGGACCCTCGACGGCGGAGAAGTCACCCGGTACGACACCCTCTGGTTCTATGACGCCTCCGGCGCCGCCCAGATGATTCCGTCAATGGCAACCACTGCAAGCTACCGCCATGTCCGTTCGGTAAACGGTACCTATAACAACACATTCACCTATCGCTACGAGATGAATGTCGTTCTCGAAAAAGGCGCAACCGATACGGTGTTTGTGTTCAACGGTACTATTAACGGCGAATTCAACGGCGAATCGGTGGATAACACAGTCATATCAAATGTAAAGCGGAAGCTCATTCACCTGCCGTTCAGATGGCTTGCTTTTCCGCATGAAGGCACCATTGCAATAGACCGCCCGTTTAAAACCGTGTACATAGAATTCGGCGGTGCGCAGACAGCCAAGGTGACCGTCACCCGTAAATCCGACGGGAAAACATGGGTCTATACCATAAACATAGTCACCGGCAGAGCGGTAATTGGCTAATAGGTTGATACAGTATACAAGAGAGAATCGATAGAATTGCCCCTTCCCTTCTATCGGTTCTCTCATTATCAGGATTAAAAGGTAAGGCTGTTATGTACAATACACGGCAAGCGTTTATCCGGAAGACAGGAGCAATATCACCGGGATACCTGTTTCCGGCTGCCGATGATACATAAAAGTTGTATAAAAGAACAAGGTATTTGAAAATGACGGAAATGTATTTTATGCGTAGGATTGTTATATACACGAATGAAGCTGCATCTTTCTCTGTGGAGTTCCGGACATGATATCGATATTCGACTATCAGAATTATCGTTTGTTCCTGATAGACTTTCTTAATGACAAAAAGCAGCATGAAAAGGGCTTTTCCCAGCGGGACATCCTGAAAAAGATGGGGATAAGCTCCAGTGGTTTTCTTGCCAATGTCCTCTCGGGAAGGAATAACCTCACCACCACTCAGATAGCGCTGTTAGCCAGGGTACTGAAATTCAAAAAAAGTGAAACCGCCTATTTTGAAGCTTTGGTTCTTTTCACTCAAGCAAAGACCCTTGATGAAAAAAATCTGTATTACTCCCGGATGGTAAAGCTGCATAAATCGAAATTTAAAAGTCTGAAGTCAAACCAGCTCAGTCTTTTTGCCAAATGGTACTATGCCGTCATTCGTGAGCTTATCTATTTCTATACGTTCAAAGATGACTACAAAGAGCTGGCAAAAATGGTTGAACCGCCGATTTCACCAAAAGAAGCAAAGGAAGCTATTCACGAGCTGGAAAAAATCGGCCTCATTTACAGAGGGAAAGACGGCGTCTACCGCCAGAAAAGCGGAATTGTCACAACGGGCGACGAAGTGCGCTCCTTTCATGTCGCCAATTTCATCATGGAAACACTCAGACACGCCGAACGGGCTCTGGATACGGTCCCACCGCAGGAGCGGGATATGTCCGTACTGACACTGAAATTATCGGAAGCGACTATGAAACAAATGAAAACAGAGATTCAGATGTTCAGAAAAAAACTGCTGCGCATGGCTGAATCGGATACAAATCAGAACCGGGTCTTCCAATGCAATATCAACTTCTTTCCTGCGACCAAGAGGGAGGAATAATATGGCCATGGCATTGCATTCAATAAAAAAGAAACGTTCAAACAGCTTGTGGTGTCTCCCCCTTATACTGCCTGGTATACTGGCACTATTTACCGGCTGCTCTCTGCCGGTTGCCGACAGTGAAGCGGGAAATCCAACGGTAATATCCGCCAATACACTGATACAATTACCATCGGCACTTACCAAAGATTCGCCTCCTGTCACAGGATCCTCCCCCCGACAGAGCAACAACGATCTTGCCGTTATTATCTATGAATCGGTACGGTATCAAAATTACTTCGTCAATGAACTGGTGAACGGAAGCGATCAGAGCATTAAAACGTTTCTGGAAGAAGATATCCGGCGGCTGCCCTGGCCCTATATCAAGGAGCACGGAGTATTACTCTACGACTCCGCCTCATTTCATTTTGAGGCCACATTCGACAAAACGCTGGAATTGTCCCATCAGGTAACTATCAAATTCAATGATCCCGTTTTCGGGTATATGATAAAAACAGCGTTTAGCGGCAACGCGGAAAATCCCAAAGGGTGGATCTATTATTTCACCGACTATACCGGTGATTTCAGAACCGATTCACTCGAAATGCTGGTCTTATTTGAAAAAACCGATACCTCGAGGCAACTTGATATTGAAATCGATCAGAAATTACTGATCCCGTCAGAAGATCTCGCTCAGTCCTTCAGCTATTCGTGGTACCAGAACGACGGCGTTATACACCTCTCAGGTATAAGTTACCATCCGTATCTCGACAGTATTCTCAAGGACACCGTCGGCTACTGTTACACATACAGGGCAGTAGCGGACAGCAGCAAGAATCTTGCGATAGTCAACCTCGGTCTGCCCCCGGCATCGTACCCGGATACCGCCTTTCTCTTTACGACCTACGGCATTGCGAACGCTTACGGTAATTATTTTATTAACTACAGTATCCCCATGCTCGACGATACCGGTAAAATGCTCCTCGCCACCTCGGTAAAAGACACGCTTACCCTGCTGCAGATTCTGGTAAAAATTGCTGTTGATCCCACTTTTACCCTCCATGACCCTTCGGAAGCCGACAGCCTGACCATTGCCGATCTCATTCTCTACCTTGAAATCAACAAGGGTATCTTGGAACAAATTGATGAAGCGAATAAAAAGCAGTATATCGGACTGCTCTGGATCCTGAAACTAACCCAACCGGTTTATTTTAATGCAAACGGGTATGCCGGAAACGGAGAAACCGTTCCATCGGGATTTACAGACCTTGCTGCAATACCCTGTAACCGGCCAAAATTCATCCCCACGGCGATAAAAGATCTCCAGATTGTGATACCCCAACAATAATACCGATGAACCAATCGTATAATTGTCAGGTGGTTTACGGTCGAAATGACAAAAAAAGGACTTTGCGGACGGACATCCGTTAGTCTGAATAACATACGAGAACTAATAGACATTTCAGTCGCACTGAATATATATTGATTTTCATACCGTTTAACCACATATCATCTAACTGGGTATCTGAAAATATCTATATCCCACAAATCATCAAAGGATGCTTCTCAGCAAGTAATGTCTATATTTCACAAATACCGAAAGACACAATTCCATTCAATGAAAGGTTCTGATCCTCAATGAAAATTCGTCTGATTTACCCGAAATTCAAGAAATTTCTCGAGGATCATCCCGGATTACAGCAGAAGTTAAAAGAGTATCTGGTTGGTGATTATACGATGCCGCCCTCACTTGCACTCCCCATTCTTGCCGCCATTACCCCTGCCGATATTGAAGTGAACCTGACAGACGACAATGTGGGCCAGTCGATTGATTATGATGAACGGGTTGACCTGGTGGCAATCAGCTGTTTTACCCCGCAGGCACAACGGGCGTATGCAATTGCTGACGAATACCGGAAACGGGGAACCCGGGTCGTACTGGGGGGAATACACCCTACATTCAAACCCGATGAAGCACTGCTTCATGCAGATGCGGTGTGTATCGGTGAAGGTGAGCCACTCTGGCCGCATATTCTTGAGGATGCAAAAGACAATCGGCTGAAAAAAGTTTACAAAACAGAAAAAGAGTATAATCTGTCGGCATTTCCCATTCCCAAACGTGAAATTTTTCCCGACGAGATATACAAATGGGATGCCCACCTTGTGCTGACCATGCGTGGCTGTCCGGCACGATGCTCCGGCTGCCCTATCCCGGAAAAAGAGGGACACCGGTTCCGATTCAGACCTGTTGACAACATTATCGATGACATCACCCATATGCCCTATCGTGAATTCTACTTTACAGACGACACGGTCATGCTGCCGGGAAAACGGAATCAAAAATTCCTGCTGAATATTATGAAGCGGACGGGCGAACTTAATGCAAAGATTTTCCTTGCCTCAACGATGATGATGGTGCATGATTATAATTTCTATGCCGCTCTGAAAAAAGGCGGCGCCTCTTCCATGTATACCGTCTTCGGTTTCGACAGAGTATCCAAAAAACTTTTCAGTGACGAATGCACCCGGGAAGAATGGCAGAAAAGTGTGGATCTGGTCCGCATGATTGAAGATAACGGTATCCACTTTTTCGCGTCATACGGTATTGGTTTCGATGATCAGAACCGTAAGGTAGTTGACAGAATCCTGAAATTCTCAGAAGAAGCGAAAATAGACCTGGCAGAGTTTTTTATCAACACGCCTTTTCCAGGGACCCCTTTCGGGTTGAAAGCGGAAAAAGAGAAACGGATACTGCATCGAAACTATGATTTGTGGAATCATGCTAATGTTGTATTTAAACCGATACAGTGGACCATTGACGAACTCATGGATGATTTCTATTCCCTCTGGAACACCTTCTTCGACACAATAAAACCTGAAGATACCATTCGAACATTCAGTGTTAATAACGATGTGGAAGCGGCACCCTGTCAACAAATAGCAACGTCCCTATAAACACGCCACCGTTTCCTGCTTGGATTTTTAAGCGGAAATATTAAAAAGTATAACCAGAGAGCGCTTTCTTATTTTATAATTAGGTGTTGTCCGAAAAGTCCCTGATGTGTCATTTCGCCCCCACCTTACCGGGGAGAACTCTTTCTTGTAACGCGTGTTGGACTTCTCCTCACGCCATTTGTCGAAATGACATCACCGGTTTTCATGCAGTACATTCATGCAGGCTGAATATGAAACAAAGCAGCGTTGAAAAATACTTTCTGAAAAGTGCATCCCTTCCCTTTTTAGACAAACAGTTTGAAAGAATCCCCGTCCTGACGGTAAATAACTATATCACCCTCGCACAACTAACCGCCTTGCGGTTTATCGAGTGGGTGTATGAAAATCCGGAGGGAGTGGTATCGTTACCGGCAGGGAATTCGCCCCGGCATTTCATAAAGTGGCTCTATTATTATCTGGAGAACTGGGATACGGAGCGGAAAAAGAACGGCATTCTTCCCGCTGCGGGTATCACGGCAAAACAGCCGCCTTCGTTCAAAGGACTCCACTTCGTCCAGATGGATGAATTTTTCCCCATTGCTCCTGACCACGAACGCTCCTTTCATAATTTTGTAAAAAAATGGTATATTGAAGGCCTCGGGTTCGATATACAAAAAGCAATTCTTTTCAATACCTCAACCGCGACGCTCTTCACTGACGGCGGTACCCGCCAATCGTTACGGGTTGACGATATATTCCCCGACGGTACCATTGATTTAAGTCTGCGGAAAAAACTGCCCGCTGATGAACGGGGACGACTGCAAAAAAAAATAATCCGACACTTTGATCAGGTCTGTGAGGATTTTGAAGCAAGTATACGTGCATTAGGCGGCATTGGATTCTTCCTGAGTGGTATCGGTCCCGACGGCCATATTGCACATAACACCTTCGGATCAAGCCATCATTCCTCGACGCGGTTAACCACGATGAACTACCAGACAATGGCTGTGGCTGCCCGCGATCTCGGCGGCATTGAAGAGGTGCGTAAAAAGGCAGTCGTCACTATCGGGCTGGAAACCATCACGTTTAATCCCGCCTGTGTGGCAATTATATTTGCGGCCGGGGAAGAGAATGCCGAAATTATCGCCCGGGCGGTTGAAAGTACACCAGAGATAACCTCACCGGCAAGCGCCCTGCAGAAACTTAAAAACTCACGCTTTTATCTGACCGAAGGCGCCGCCTCTAAATTGACGGAACGTAGATTTAAGAAACTGCTCAATGCAAAAACCGTAACCGGGACTGAAATAGACAGGCTCATTATTGACGGCGCGTTTATCTCGGAGACAAAGCTGACCGCTCTGAAAAGAACCGGATTGTCAAACGAACGTACAGAACCCCGGCACTGGCAAATAGCACGACAACTCAGCAAAAAATCATTACAGAAAGCCGCGGAATCAACGTATAATGCAATCATCGAGAAAATCCGTCGGGGACTGGATATACCCAAACCGCAACGGTTTCTCCATACCGGCCCTCACCATGACGATATTGAACTTGCCTACTTCCCGCTCGTACACCATCTTGTCAGATCGCCAAAGAACCTCAATTATTTCTGCTACATGACCAGCGGGTTTACCTCCGTTACCAATACCTTTGTTACTGAAAAACTGGCCACCCTTATACGGGTGATAAAAAGTGGTAAACTGTATAATGCCGTTTCGAAGAATGAGCTCTTTACCATGGAGCGAAGAGAGATAGAGATACACGGCTACCTGAATGCCATTGCACAGCAAAACACTTACAGCGCAGGTCTATATACCGCCATGCGGCTCTGCCGGCACTGTGCCGAGCTGTTGCAGACCGATTCCGATTATACCATCCTGGCATACGCTGAAGAGCAGCTTGAGCTGTTGCAGCGGCATACTCCCGGCAGCACCATTCCGGAGACAATAACACAGATTAAATCCTGGATCCGCCAATGGGAAGCGGAACTCGTCTGGGCACATTTCGGACTGGATATCCGTGATATTTACCATCTTCAGTTAAAATTCTACAGTGACGCCATGTTTCCCAGGGAACTTCATTTTGAGCGTGATGTCAAGCCTATTGTCGACCTGCTTATGAAAATCAAACCGACAACCGTTACCCTTGCCGTTGATCCTGAAGGGAGCGGCCCCGACACCCACTATAAAACCCTTCTGGCACTGCGAAAAGCGCTGCAATCATACATCAATGAATATGATAAAGAGATTCCCCGAATCTGGGGATACCGCAATGTCTGGTCAAGCTTTCATCCCGCTGAAGCGACCATGATAGTGCCGGTATCGCTCAACTCATTTGCGGTGCTGCATAATATGTTCAACACCTGTTTCCTCAGTCAGAAATCGGCATCATTTCCCAGCAGTAAACTTGACGGAACGTTCAGCGAGCTCGCGCAAAAAATCTGGGTACAGCAATTCAATGATTTGACACGACTACTCGGAAAAAGTGTATTCTATAACGATGACCATCCAATGATGCGCCGGGCCTACGGTGCCATATACTTCAAGGATATGAGCTACGAAGAGTTTATGGACGAGACCCGGGAGATGAAGTAAAAAGCTGGGTATTGGAGTGGTGGATTGATTGAGTAATAAAGCTTACCTCGCTACTTCTTTTTCGCCGTTTGTCTCGATACAACCTCTTGAGATATCCGGTAAGCAGGTGGTATATACGTGTAGCTTACAACAGAATAAATTAAACAACAACTCAAATCAATATATTCACGACCTTTTCGTAGTACTATTAGAGGTAAGTCATTGATTTCCTGGTAAATAATTTCAAAATAATCAAAAAAAAAAGAAATATGCTGGCATTGAGTAAAGAAAATGGTTAATTTTAGAGTGAAGATGTATTGTGATTGTATGCTATTTCCTATATGTGCCAGTATTATAAGGGGGTGAGAAGAACATGGATGTTCGACCTCCAGCATTAAATTTATACCGATATAACTTTCAAGACCTTCTGCTTGAGAACGCAAAGGAGCGTGTTGCCCGAACAGGCACGCGGTCCGATCCACTTATCGCGCAGGTATTTGTATCACGTTCCCATACCAACGCTGCTCCCCGTGCTCCGCAGGGAGTCGGAGAATACAAACACGCTGCAACCAGAAAAACCAGGACGCACGAAAAAAGCGAGGTGGCCAATACCGGTGATACGGTCCAGCAGGTTAATGAAAAGGACGATTCCTGGCTGCCTGAGTCTGCATTTCAATACAATGCGGGACGAAGTTATTTCAAACCGCCACTGTCTGTTCGGCAAAGAATGGAAAGCGAAGTCCGTAAACGGAAAAAAGCCGGATTACCCTGCATGTATGCCGATAAGAATTTTCACTGCTCGGCCCTGTTTATCCGGTGCGGCGATCGGATTCAATACGCCAACCCGGAATCCATTGAGCAGCGCAATATGCCCCATACCTGCCTCTACCGGCCGCGTAAAGCGGGCAAATATATCCTGATAGTCGATGACAACAAAGCGGTACGCGATTTCTGCAGCAACTCAATCGAGCTGTTCTTTAATTATAACGGGAATAATATTTTTACTGCCGGTTCCGGGCACGAGGCTGTTGAGCAGTTAACCAGATTTAAACTCGAAGGCAAAGCATGCGGCCTGCTTATCTGTGACACTGATCTGCCCGGTATATCCGGTTTTGAAGTTGTCAATGAACTATATAACCGCAACTACAACACCGAAGTGCTTTTAACCAGAGAAGAGCACTCGACCCTGCAGGCACCGCCCAATTTCAAGGGTCTGCGGGAAATTATCCCCGAGAAAGCGGTAGTAGAAAAAATCATCTCCAAACCGTTTCACTCACAGACATTCATTAATGCACTGAAAAGCATGGACATCAGCTACCTGTTTCAGGAGTAGACAAATCCATCATATTGATGTTATAATCTGAATAAGCATACAGTGATTGTGTTGCATTCCAATCAGCCATCCATATATTTTATAGGCCGAATTTTGCTGGGATGTGGCCCAGTGGTAAGGCGCCTGACTCTGGATCAGGATATCCGAGGTTCGAATCCTCGCATCCCAGCCAATTCAAAGTTGGAGTGATGGAGTGTTGGAGTGATGGGTGAAAGTTTAATTAAATGTATCCCAATACTCCACTATTCCAGTACCTTATTACTCCATTATTCTGATTTTCCGGCGCTATCGTCTAGTGGTTAGGATAGAGGATTCTCAGTCCTTTGACCGGGGTTCGACTCCCCGTAGCGCTACCAGATATATCAAGGACTTTCCATTCCGGGAAAGTCCTTCCTTATACCTTCAAATTCATAAAAAACCAATCTATCGCTTATACTTCTCCAACTGATTCTCGGCAAATTTCTGTACGGTTTTCGGGGCAAAGGCGGCAAGCAGAAAGCCGAAGGTGATGTATATCCCGCCTGCCGGGGTAATACCTTCCCGCTCGAAAAGAATGGTCAGTAACCCGAATATTATACTGGCAAGAAGAGCAACAAAGCTCATGAGGCGTATTGAAGAGTTATTTCCACGGTCGTCTTCGAAAAATCTCTTTTTTTTCACCGGCTGTTCGACTTGCTGATTTTCCAGTACCATTTCATCCCCTTTGCTGGTGTTTGATTCATAAGATAGTATAGTACAATAAATGTAGTATTATTAATAAAGATAATATATTCATGATTGCGGCTGCGTGGATAAATTAAAAATACGACGGGATTCAGGAGGCGTAACGGGATACACAGTAAAAATCGTTAACAGGAATTAATAAAAAAGCCTTCACAAGCAACCACACTCATGAAGGCTTCTGAGCTAGGGAAAGCCCAAACCTACTCACTTAAACTGTTACCCTTACAGCAGTGGTACACACCACAATCTCTCAATAAAACAGGTGTTGTATCTTTTATTACTCCCCTCTCCCAATGCGCCCTGCTGATATAGAACAATTCAGGGTGAAAATATAACCTGTTTCATTCACTAATATAGGCGAAAATCCTGTAGAATGCTTTAAAAAGGCTATCTTTCTGTAGACCAGTTTTTATATTTTTGTAGACCTTTTTTAAGGATATATAATAAAATTTTTCAGCCGGTTTGCGGTACTATTTATACCCGCAGGTAGGTGGTGAATACGGTGTAAACATTAAAAGAGGCTAAATATTGTATCGGGAAAGGTACTAATAATATATTTATGTATAAGAGATTTGTTTTTCCTGTCAAGAAGGATAGTAATACAATACTCGTTGCCCCGAAATTGTATAACCGGAATTCCGGTACAGTACCCATCCTGAATGTTCGAGCGGATACCGGCAACTTTCAACCCTAAGGTTATTCCAATGCGTAAAAAACTTTTCAGTATGCGTGCGCTCTCTGTCTGCAGTATCCTTTTCTTTCTGGTAACACCCGTTCTGTTTGCTCAGGCATTTCCCGATGAATCAAAACCCACCCTTGCAGTGCTGCCGTTACGAACCGGGGACAATGAGATCACACCGGAAACAACGGAACTTTCCAACTGGATTATTTTCAAATCCTTTACGCTGGGTATAAAGGGTATAATGGATTTCGCAGAAACGCAGAGTATCCTCGAATCGAATGGCGCAGGCGGTACCATGTCATGCAATACCGACAGTTGTGTATATCGCGCCGGGACACTCCTGGATGTTGAGAGAATAATCTGGGGTACATTGGAATCGGATACAAATCAGCATACCATTGCCCTTTACCTGGTTGATGTAATCAGTGAGGAGGCGCTCAGTAAGGTCACGATACAGATAAAAGGTTCGGCAAGGGATATACAAAGTCACCTTACGCCGGCATTGCAGCGTCTCTATGCAAAAGCTGATGCCGAGGATATCGCAAGCGGTAATACTGCGGCGCCGTCGTCGGAGGATAACCCGCTTGACGAACCTGCCGCACCTTTCTCCAGGACGGTAACGCTTAAGCTCCTCAGCGAACCGTCCGGCGCAACGGTATTTATCAACGATGAAGAGGCAGGTACAACGCCGTTTCATACTGATTCACTGAAAGCGGGGTACCATAGAATAAAACTCAGGATGCACGGATATAATGAATTTGAAAAAACATTCACTTTTTCCAGGGGTGCGAAGAAAAAATATCTGATTAAGCTCTCTAAAAATTTTGGCAGCCTCGCGGTATTCAGTAAGCCGAAAGGAGCCTCAGTAATCCTGAACAGCGGCACCCTGGGCCAGACACCGTTTTTCTGTGACACCCCATTGCACCGGGGAACTATACCCTCCACTGTGTGCTGCCGAAATTTATCCCCCACACCAGACCGGTTACCGTAAACCGGGCCGCATCAGACACCATTTCCGTTGCGCTCACTTCTCAGGCATATCTTGATTCTCTGAAACAACTCAGGCATAAGCGGGGACAATGGGTACGCAGAATAGCATTTGGTTTCTGCGGGGCGGGATTCACCGCACTCGGGGTATACCGTAACAATGAGATGCAGGATGCTGTTGACAGAAAGGATGCGGCCTACGAAAATTACAGCAAACCGGCCCAGTCGGAATCATATTATTTATACTGGTGGGACGAGGTAAAGAAGGCGCGTGCCGATGCCAAGACGCTGAGAAAAAAAAGGAATGCAGGATCTGTCGTGGGCGGTCTTTTTGGGATCGCATTCGGGATCTCAATTCCATTTTAACAGTTTTTTACGAAAAGGAACAGCAGGTGAATATGAAAACCCTTTTCCAAACAATAGCGGTTATCGTTGTCTTGAGTATTGTATTCTCTCTCATCAACTGTGTGAGCAATGATGACGATTATACGCAGTCAAATCCCTGGGATCCGAACGGCGACAACTTTATTTACAACCAGGGGCCGTAAAATCTTACCGTATCCGTCGGTAGTGGACTCTGGTATGATTATGATTTTACCAACAATATCGGCAGTATCAGAATAAGCTTCTCGGCAACCGACCCCAACGGAAGCAAGGATACGCTTACCTATACGGTAGCCGCAGGTCCCGCCGCCGGTTCCCTTACCACCATATATACCGGACTTGATACGGTAGTGATTCTTGACAGTGTCACCTTTTCACAAGTGATTTATTATAACGTTACCGCCACGGATCTGTATGACAGCTCCATATCCTATGCAAGTTCGTTTACCTCACCGGCAGCCAAACCGCCGTCACCGCCAACCGGCCTGTATACGTCAAACGGGTATACCTATATAGAAGTCACCTGGGACAATGAGCCGACGGTGACGCGATACCGGCTGTACCGCTCAAACAATACCAACGATTTCTATACCCGGATTCTGGATACGGTACCGCAGACAACCGGTTTTTATATTGATTATAACGACAGTGTTCCCGATTATTATCTCCATTATTACGTGGCTACCGCATGTAATCAATACGGAGAAAGCCGCTCCGAACCTGTTGAGGGCCGGCGGTACTACACAGGACTTACAACGCCGTCAATCAGTTATGCTTCAAGCGGCAGCTATTATGACTCGATAAAGGTATACTGGTATCCGACCGCTTCATCGTACAATCCGGCATACTACCATTTGTATAGATGCGACTCCTCATCAACGGGGAAATACCGCCATATCGCAACCGTGCAACACACCAACACCTCGACGATTAGTTACTATGACACGGTATACACGAACAGAACCTGCTACTACAAGCTTGCGGTATTTGATAAAAATGACCGGGGCAGCAGACTCAGCCGCTATGAATCCGGATATTTTAAAACCTTTTCAGGCCTCTATTCTGTCACTGCATCAAACGGCACCTTTGATGCATACATTCTGATTGACTGGTCTTTGGTATCATTAGCGGTGGAATACAACATTTATCGCGCCACAACATCCTCCGGGCCATATTCGCTTATCGATTCGTCAACAAAGACCACCTATTACGATTCATCCATAGTAGACACCTCAACGACAAATCAGCATTATTACTATAAAGTCACTGCAGTGAGGCAGGATGGCCGTGAAAGCGCTTTCAGTTCATACGACTATGGGTATCTGCGGCCCTTTTCATATCCTGCAATAGTCAATGCATCACGGTACATGTACGGCTCGCATATAGCAGTCTCCTGGAGCAGAGTAGCGAAAGGTACCGGGTATAATGTCTACCGATCAACATCGACAAGTTCTTCAACCTTTGCTAAAATCGCCGCAGTAACGGATACCTTCTACTGTGATTCTGCGGTAAAGTCCGACTCAACCTACTATTACAAACTTTCAGCCCTCAAGGAGAGTACCGAATCCTCTTTATCTTCATACGAAAGCGGTAATCGTCGGCCGCCGTCATTCCCGTCGAATATCTTTGTCGGCAGTGAGCAATACATGACTCATATCCCGATAAGCTGGACTGCAAGTTCCGG
>Ga0190359_1000921_pt1 | contig 19191 bp, 12 predicted proteins | sample 48721823_MG_FD_161269 | JGI IMG/M metagenome (GOLD analysis project Ga0190359, IMG submission 161269) | Hydrothermal vent microbial mat bacterial communities from Southern Trench, Guaymas Basin, Mexico - 4872-18-2-3_MG | ecosystem: Environmental > Aquatic > Marine > Hydrothermal vents >... | reverse complement strand
GCGACCATCAGGATACACAACCTTCCCATCCGGCCGGCACACCGCAACCCTGAAGACAATGGGAACCTACAGCTGTCCTATTCCACTTCGATGGTGATGTCGAAACTGCCCTGCTGGGGGTAGAGAGGCGCCGGAGTGCCAATCACGGCGTAAATCGTGGTGTCATTGCCGGCCAGCCACCAGACCTGCTCCCGACCGGGGCCGATGGTGTCATCGGCCCCGGCCAGGCAAGACGCCGGGGAGGAAGTACACTGGTCGAGCAGCACCACCACGGCGTCGAAATCGGCATCCACCGTGACCCACAGGTACCCACCGGCCGGAACGTCCAGCCGGTAGATGACGTCGTTGCCGCCCGAGCCCCAGTCGGTGCAGGCACCGGCCGCCAGGCCGATCGCGTTGCGATGGACGGCCATGTCGACACCGGTGTCGCTGAAGGGCAGACTGGTCACGGCGATGGTATCGTCGCAGACGTCGCCCCGGGGACGGGACACACAGGAATTGGCCACGCAGCGGTCGGGCGCGGTACAGTCGGCGTCTTCGGTGCAATCGGGAACCACGCAGGCGTAGTCCAGGCATACCTCGCCTTCCGTGCAGTCTCCGTTCCAGGCGCAGCCCACCGCCCCCTGGTCGGCCAGTCCCAGCGAGTAGGTCTGGGCCAGGTCGCCAGCCGGCTGGTACACCCGGATGAGATACTGCCCGGCCGCCCCGCTGGCGACGGCGAAATCAACCAGCTCGCCATCGTCGTTCGAGTATCCCACCGCCACCGGAACGTCGTCGTCGTCGGCCTCGAAGACCTCGACGTCGATGTCGCCGGCGGCGTGGCTGAACTGCAGGGTCAGCTGGTAGCGAACGAGCTCGTCCAGATCGACCAGGAACCAGTCCTCGTCACCGTCACCGCAGAGGGTAAGTCCCGTCTGCAGGGCCCCCGGAGCAATGGTGGCCGCCTCGGCCTTGCCGGAGTTGGGCTCGAAGGAGTCCTCGCTGCAGGAATAGACGCAAGTGTTCTGCTGGCACAGGTAGGCGTCGGGTTCGGGGCAATCGGCCGCGCTGGCACATTCCACGCAGCTGCCGGCGTCGCAAACCAGCCCGGCCGGGCATGGCGCCGAGTCGGAACAGATGAAATCAACGCAGGCGTGATCCTGGCACACCTGTCCCGGAGCCAGGCACTCGCCGTGCTCGACGCACTCGGGGTCGAGCACCACCAACAGCTGGTAGCTCACCGCCCCGGGCCAGTCTCCGTATACGAACACCCGCAAGTAATGGCTGCCGCCCTCGGCACTGGTGTAATCGATCACCTCGACAAGCTCGGGCTGCCCGGAACTGGCCACCACCAGGCCGGAGCCGTCGAGCAGTTCGATGTCGAGATCGGCCTCGGGTCCGCCCTGGGTCAATTCCAGAAGCAGCCGCTGCCCGGCAGACAGGGTGATGGCAAACCAGTCTTCCTCTCCGCCCGGGGAGCACAGCACCAACTCGTGGCTGCCAGGCTCCAGCGCCGCCGCCCCGGCCCGGTCGTCGTTGGGCTCGAAGGCATCGTCGCTGCAGCCGCTGCAGCCCGTACCCTGCAACCGACAGTCGTCCGTACAGGAAAGCTCGCCGCCGGCAAAGCCGAAGTCGGCACATTGCCAGCCGTCGAGATCTCCACCATCGCACTGCTCGCCGGCGTCGACCGAGCCGTCGCCGCAGGGAAAGGGCTCACAATCGGAAGCATCGAAGCGGCAGTCGCTCGTGCAGGCCAGCTCGCCGCCGGCGAAACCCAGCGTGGAGCAGCTCGCCCCCCCCAGGTCGTGGCCGTCGCACTCCTCGCCCGGATCGATGTCGCCGTCGTTGCAGTCGGGAAGAACATCTGTACACAGCGAGGTATCGAAGCGGCAATCTTCGCCGCATTGCAGCTCGCCGCCGGCAAAGCCCAGATCGGCGCAGGTCTTGCCGTCTAGGCGCGTCCTGTCGCACTGTTCGGACTCCTGGTTGATGGCATCGTCGCCGCAGATGGGTTGCGGGCCGGAGCCCCCGGAGCAGGCGGCCAGGAACAGGCTCGAGGTAAGGCAAGTCAGTAACCGTCTCATGGCTGTCTCTCCCCGTCACCGTCTCAGAAAGCCGGCAGGTACAGCTGCTCGGCCTGGTTGCCGAAGGTACGCAGGCATTTTACCTTGAGGCCGAACTGCACGGCAGTGGCCACCACCTGCAGTCCGTCCAACACGGCGATGAAGCCGTGCACGTTCTCGGCGGTCTGTTGCAACGGCGGGTAGACCTCGGCCACGACGTCCAGGGCGCTGGAAAGAGGTTCGAGTATCTGCACCAGCCCCTCGAGCCCCTGGGCCCAGCCCAACAGCGCATCCTGCAGCGCCAGGGCATTCCAGGCCTCCTGCTGCATGGGCCCGACCAGGTCACGGTAGTCGAAGAAGTCGTTGCTCATCTCGTGGGCCCAGTCGCCGCGGCCGGTTCCGGCATCCGGTTCCCGCACCGCCCAGGCGCGGGCCCCGGCCAGGGCGGCGAAGAGCCCCCGGCGCATCTCGTCTACGTAGAGTTGCTTGAGTATGATGTTATAGACCCCGTGCCGCACCAGGCTCTCGATTACCTGGCCGCGGTCGAACTTGTGCACGATGCGGTTGCCCTTGACCACCGGCACGTTGGCCAACGCCATGTCGTGCAGGAAGCCCAGCACGAAGTCGCGCCCGCTCTCGGGAATCTTGCCCCGCAGGGCCGAGTTGAGCCGGTCGAAGATGTCGTCGATGGCGGCCAGGATGTCGTCGCGGTTCTCCTCGAGAAGAATGACACCCACCTGCTGAGCCCAGTCATCCAGGCGCTGGTCGAAGTCGTCGAAACCATTTTCAGAAAATGCCGCGTCGACAAGTTCTAAAACCAGGGCCTTCAACGAGCGCTGCAGGGGCGTATCCAGCTCCAGCTCGGCAAAAGCCCGGTCCACCACCTGGTCCTTCACCAGCGCGGCAGTGGCGTCGAGCGCCACCCGCAACCCCATTTCCCGGGCAGCCTCCCACAGCGCCGCACGCTTGGCGGCTGCATCGTTATCGGAAGCGATTTCCTTGACCAGCTTGACCAGGATCCTGACGTAGGCTCCGGCCTGCCCGGGGGCACCCAGTTCTTCGAACTTATCGAGCACCAGGTCGATGGTGTCGTCGAAGGCCTCGCTGGCAGCATAGTTGATCAGGGCCGTGAGACCATGCTGAACCGCCTCGAGCACGGCGTTGAAGCGCCCCTCGGTCAGTACACCGTAGATGACCTTGAGCATGCCGGCGACTATCTGTTGCTTCCAGTCCAGGTCCAGACCCGCCCGGAGCTGCTTGATCTGGTCGATGACGGCGGCGATCTGATCGATCATGCCGCCGAAGTCGCGCACCGCCAGCTGCGACTCGAACTGGGCGTACTCGGCCAGGTTGGCGTAGCCGGAGACGGCCACGATGAGGCGCTTGACGGCGATCTGCTCCCGCCAGGAAAGCCCTCCGCCCGAGGACTCCAACTCCGCCAGCCACTCGCGGGCGGCGGCGGCGAAGCGGGCGAAGGGATCGCCGGACAGGTGCCAGTCGTCGAGATCCTGAAGCAGCCCCAGCAGCTTGTAGCGATCCGATAGGTGCTCGCCGGTGGTCACCCGGAACGGCTCCAGGGAATGGTCGGCAGCCGGCATGTCGAACTGTAGTTCGTCGCGGGCGCGCAGGTTCTCGACGCTGTAGCCGTAACGGCTGCTGTCCTGGAACACCAGCCGGTAACGACCGGCAACCACACCCGTGAGCGTGACCAGGCCGGTCTCGTCACCCATCAGGGAACGATTGCGCTCGAACAACCGGCCGGCGACATCGAAGAAGAGATCGGCCCGCAGGTCATCCGCGGTGGCGGCATTGCCCTCCTCGTCCTGCATGACGAAGTCGAGCGTGTAGGAGGGCACCTTGATGGGAGCCGAGAAAACGTTGTCAAGCAGTTCACCCGGCAACTCGGGATCCGACACGGCCAGGGTGACCTCGACCCGGTATTCTTCTTCGTGTCCGGGGAGACTGACCGGGTCGTAGAGGTCGAAGTTCGACTCCCAGGTGAGCAGGTACTGCGAGTCGGCAAGTTGCTGGTCTCCGCCGGTGAGCTTGCCATAAACATCGGCGGCGTCGAGCGGCCAGTCGAGTTGCACCGCGCTCCCCCCACCCGGCCAGGCGAGGTCCCCGAGGCCGCTGCCGGTGATACCCCATTGCTCGTTGCCGCCGGGACAGGCACGCGGGTTCATGTCCGGCTGGCAGTAGTCCTCGGCGTTGGGATGAGGAGAAGGGTTCCGGCTATAGTAGATTTCCACTCCCTGTTCCGCGGCGAACAGCTCCACGGCGGTGGCGGTGACGTTGGTGCAGCTAATCGGGTACCAGAAGGTGCCGTAGACAGTCCCCGGCACGATGTCGGTCAGCACCAGCACCACCTTGCGGGCCTCGGGGCGGAACCGGTACCAGGGACTGGCCAGGATGGCGTCGTAGTTCACCGTCGGTGACCACCACTCGCCACCGGTACGAACGAACCAGTAGTCGATGTCGGCCAGCAAGCGGTCTCTCTCGGTGTTGCCGTCGTAGAAGCGAAACTTGAACATACCGTCCGGCGTCTGGTCGGTATGCAGCATGGCCATGCGAAAGTCGTGGTGACCGGCCTGGAGCATGTCCACCAGCCGGTGCAGTTGGTCGATGATCCCCGCGGTGAAGTCACTCATACTGCCGGTGCCGTCCATGATCAGCACGATGTCGAGCTTCCCGGGCCCCAGGGACTTTTCGAACAGGCCGGCCTCGGTCCAGTCGTCGGCCACCTGGGCGGGCAGGTCGATGGTGCCCTCTCCGACCGCCTGGCCGCTGGCCCGCTCCACCATGGCCTCGGAGACCCCGAAGTCATCCAGCCCCAGGCCGGTGACGGGCTTCCCGGCCCGGTCTTCCACCGTCACCAGGGCCCAGAAGTTGTACCCGTCGAAACGGTCGCCGAGGTAGCCGCTCTGGCGAATGGCCAGGCGGTGGTAATGGTATTCCTCGCTGGGGGTGATCGTACCCAGGTCGTGGGAATCGCCGGGCGGTATGTCGATGTCACTGGCGTGGAAGGTGTCTTCATACTTGGAGACCTCCAGCCGGTGCGTCCCGGCCGCCACCTCCACCGAGAAGCTGCCGTCCGGGCCGGTAACCGTCACCACCGGCTCGGAGTGGAACTCCACCCGGGCGTTGGGCACCGGGGTGCCGTCCGAATCGACCACCACCCCGGTCACGGTCACAGCCTGCTGCTGGCCGCCGTCCGTCCCCGCATCCATCCCGGCATCGCCACCGGCATCGGGCCCTCCGGCCTGGCCGCCGCAACCCGTCCCCAGCAAGGTCAAACACAGCATCACCCCGACCGCCACGGTTTTCATGACTCCTCCTTGGTCATTTCCGGTTTTACCAACAGGACACCGCCCGGGCGAGACTCATCGCCTGCACAAGTCTCCCCGGTCTGTCGACTCGACTGGGATATCAACAGGCCTCCGATCTTCCGCAGCTGCCGAAAGGAGAGGAAGTGAGAGTTGGCAACAACCTACCTGGTTTCATGATACGTTGCAAGCAGCCGGGTTATTCATGCCGGAGCGGTTTGCCAAACACCGCTCGGATGGCTAACATTGTCGATCATGACTCGGCAGGCCCTCCTCTTTCCACTTTTCTGGATGACGGTAGTGGCGGCAGCTTGCGGACAGGAAGACACCACTTCCCGGCTGGCCAGCCGCGGCTTTCCCCTGGTGGGCGTGCCCGAAGACGGCTATCCCGGCTACCAGGAACGGCTCATGCTGGTGGCCATCAACCGCGCCCGGGCCGATCCCAACGTCGAGGGCGAGACCAAGGCCGCCTGCTCGGCCGACTACCCGGCCCGCAAGCCGCTCATGCTCAGCCTGGCCGGCTCCCGCTGCTCGCGCTTCCACTGCGCCAACTGCATCATAAACGACGGGGGGCTGAGCCACGATTCGTATTGCACCCTGCGCTCCGACATCGGCGACACCTTCGAGTCGAGCTGCGACGGGGCGGCCTCCTGCGCCTGCGAGCCGGGAAGCGAGCATTTCTCCTGCAACACCCTGGGCGGCCATGGCACCAGCCCCTGGAGCCGCTGCGGCTACTTCGGCTACTCGGCCGACGGCGAGGTGGGCGCCGCCGGCTACGCCGACGGCTGGGAGGCGGTGTGGGGCTGGGTATCCGAGTGCGCCGGCCAGGACGGCCACCGGCGCATCCTCACCGGCGTCCACAACCAGATCGGCCTGGGCTACTACTCCGGCCCCACCGCTTGCTGGTCGTCTCTGTACTTCGGCGACACCGGCGGCGGCGGCCCGGCCACCTACACCCTGCCGGCCGGGGTGCACTACCCGGAACGCGGCCGCAGCACCAGCTTCTACCTCAACGTCTACGATCCGGGAGGTAATCCCCGGGAGGTAAACCTGGTGCTCGACGGCCACTGCCACCAGATGCAACTCGAGATCGGCACTGCCGGCCAGGGAACCTACAAGTTGTCCATCGACATGGGCAGCGGCTGCCACCGTTACTGGTTCCTGGTGCGCGACTCTGCCGGGCAGCGGGCGACCTGGCCCGAGCAGGGCGCCTGGGGCGCCGGCGACTGCAGCGACTACCAGCCCCAGGCACCCGCTGCCGACTGCGAGCCTGGCAGCGACGGCGGCAGTGGCGACGGCGGCAGCGACGGCGGCGGCGACAGCGGCGGCGACGGTGGAGGTGACACTGCCACCGCCGGCGACGATGGCGGCGCCTCCGGCGACGATGGTTCGGCCGCTGACGACGACTGGAACCCAGGCGACGGTACAACCGGCGACGGCGGCGGGTCTGCCGATGACAGCGTGACCGGTGACGACGGTGGTGACAACGACACCGACATTCACGCCGGCAGGGAGGGTGAGCCTGTCGTCCAGGGAGGCTGTTCCTGCGGTCGGCAATCACCGGCCGGTTGCAGCGGCATCTTCTGGATGGTGCCCATCCTGCTGCTGCGGCGCAAGAAAAAGGGCACTCCCCGGCGAGGGAAGCGCCCGCTGCCCGATGCCGGCGGAGGGAATCGAACCCACATGGAGGCGAGCTCCGCGGGATTTTGAGTCCCGTGCGTCTACCAGTTTCGCCACGCCGGCATACCCATGGCGCCGTCTTTCTAGCCCAATCCGCTCCGGTGCTGCAAGAAATTTCTACCGGCTCCGTCCGGCAGGGCAGGCACCGCGTACATTATCCCATGACCCGTGCTCCATCTCGTGCTACACTGCCCAGCGCCGATGACACGAAGGGAGGCCGTTCATGGGTAACGACAGGGGCTTTTCACGAAGGCGTTTCATGCAGGCAGGCGGGGCCCTGCTGGCCGCGGGTCCAGCCGCCGGCCTGGCCCGGGCCGAGACCGGCAAGAAAAGCAACCCGGCCCCCGGCAAGGCGGCCATCCGCCGCCACCGGAAGCTGGGGCGCACCGGCTTCAGAGTGAGCGACATCTCCATGGGTTGCGGCGAGATCTCCGAGCCCAACGTGGTACGCTACGCCTACGACCACGGGATCAACCTGTTCGATACCGCCGAGGGATACGGTGAAGGAGACTCCGAGCGCAGGATCGGCGCCGCCATGAAGCACCTGGACCGCTCCCGCATCTTCATCGTTACCAAGCTCTCCCTCGAGCCCGAGGAGAAGGCGGACCAGATCCGGGCCCGCTTTCTCAAGTGCCTGGAGCGGCTGAACACCAACTACGTCGACGCACTGTACCTGCACGCGGTCAACCGGGTGGCCGACGTCAAGCATCCCGGCTTCCACGCCGCCGTGGCCCCGCTCAAGAAGGAGGGCAAGGTTCGCCATGCCGGCATCTCCTCCCACGGCCCGAGGGGCCAGGACGGCGACTCCATGGCCGATGTCCTGCTGGCGGCGGTGGCAGACGGTCGTTTCGACATCATGCTGCTGGTGTACAACTTCATGAACTCGGCCGAGGGCAAGAAGGTGCTGCAGGCCTGCCGGGAGAAAAACATCGGCACCACCGGCATGAAGGTTGCCGCCGGAGTACTCAACATAGAACCTTTCGACCCCAAGAACCCCAGCGGCCGCTATGCCAGGTACCTCGAGCGCATGCTCAAGCGCGGCATGAGTAGAGAAGACGCGGTGGCCCGCATCCAGGCCTACCTGGAGCGCCAGCGCCAGGCCCAGGAAAAGTCCAAGCCCTTCATCGCCAGGCACGGTATCAAGTCGGAGGTCGAACTCAAGCAGAAGTGCGTGCAGTGGGCGCTCGGCGACGATGACCTGCATACCATCTGTGTGTCCATGCCCACCTTCGACAAGATCGACCGCTTCCTGCCGCTGTCGGGCACGCGCCTGGCCGCGGCCGACCAGCGCTGGTTGCACGAATACGCCGCCGCCTTCTCCAGCAACTACTGCCGCCACGGCTGCAACCAGTGCACCGGCCGCTGTCCCGCCAGGCTGCCGGTGAACACCATCCTGCGCTACGCCGTCTACTTCTACTGCCAGGGCAGGCAGAAGACGGCCATGCAGAAGTACACCCGGTTGGATGTCGATCCCCTGGCCAGCTGCACGGGCTGCAGCGCTCCCTGCGAGAGGGACTGCCCCTACGGAGTGCCAGTACGCGCAGCTCTGCTGCAGGCGCACGACTGGCTGTCATTGAGCTGAGGAGGATAACCCATGTTTTCACAACTGCTGGCAATCACCCTGTTGCTGGCGCCGGCGACACCGGCGTCGCTGGTCCCGGAACGGCTGGACGGCTGGCAACGCCGGGGCCAACCGGAAGCGTTCACCGGCCGCGAGCTGTTCAAGGCCATAGACGGCGGGGCCGAGGTCTACCTGGCCTACGGCTTCGAGCGCCTGGAGTTGGCCAGCTTCGGCAACGGCGACCGCGAGGTGGAGCTGTACTACTACCACATGTCGTCGCCGTTGGCGGCCTGGGGCATCTTCCAGCGCGAGCGCCCCCGGCAGGCGCTGGCGGTGGCGGGAGCCGCGGCCGCGGCCCTGCGCGCTCCGCACCTGTGCACCCTGCTCAAGGACTCGCTCTATCTCAAGGTCACCGCCCGCAAGGGCAAGCTGGACAAAAACACCTGCGGCACCATGCTCGAGGCCGCCGCGGCCCGGCTGCCCGGTCCGGCCACCCTGCCGGCGCAGCTGGCGCTGCTGCCGGCCGCGGGCCGCCTGGCGGGAAGCGAGGGCCTGGAACCCGGCGGCTACCAGGGCTGCGACGAGCTGAAAAACAGCCTCTTTGCCAGCTACCGCGTGGCCGACAAGGAATACGAGATCTTCGTGCTGCTCGAGCAGGGGGGCGTGCAACCGGCGGAACGATTCCAGAAACTGCCGGCTGCCTGGAAACAGGTGGAGGGCGCACCCTGGCCGGCGCGGGCCCGCCCGGTTCCCTACCAGGGTCCGCTGCTGCTGGCCCGCACGGCATCCGCCGTCGTCGGCGTGTCCGGCGCCGACGACCAGAAGGAGGCGCTCAAGGTGCTCTCCGGCCTGCTGGCCGCCCGCACCAGGTGAGCAGCCGCAAGATCGGCGACTCTCCAGACCATCCCCTTACGGGGGGCTGACGGTGAGGATGACCTTGCCCGAGGGCGACTCGCCGCCCGACATGGTAGCCGCCAGCACGCCGCCGGTGACCCCGCCGGCCACCACCACTCCCACCGCCGTCCAGAACCACCAGCTCTGGTACCAGGGGGTGACCTGTTGCTGCTCGCCCTCTTCTTCACCGGTCGCCCCGGACGCACCGGCCGGCTGCGGCTCGGGCCGGGTCCGGGCCGCGGCCAGGGCGGCCAGGGTGGAAGGGGCGCGGGCGCTGCCGGCCAGTGCCTGCACGGCATTGGCCAAGGCGGTGGCATCCGGGCGACCCCACTCGTCGATGGTGATGTCCTGGATGGCTCCGCTCACCCCCCGGCCGGGCAGGTAGAGCCCGGCCCGCAGGGAGTTCTTTTCGCCGGTGCTGACCATCTCGGCCAGCAGCAGCATGTCCACCCCCAGCTTGCCGGCCAGCCGGTCGAGCAGTTCCTGGGGACCGGCCTTGAGAGTGGCCAGCCCGGTACGGGTACCGGCCAGGGACGACAGCAGCTGCTCCAGCACGGGGATGTCGGCGGCCAGGGGATCGAATATCTTCAACTGGCGACGGGCACCGGCGCGGAACTGCAGCTGGGCGCGCACGGCATGCCAGCTGCCCTGCCCCACCAGCCACAGGGGCTGGCCGTCACGGCCCTTGAGTTCCACCACCCCGGCCGGTTGCGGCCGGCAGTCGGCGGCCAGGCGCGCCTGGGCGGGACCGGCCTCCACCAGCAGGCTGGCCCGGGGCTTGCCCTGCCAGTCCTCGATGGCGATGTCGAAGGTGGCCACCAGGTTGGGAGGCATGACGGCCGGGTCGGGACCGGCCGTGGCATCCAGGGTGACCACCCGCTGCAGCAGTCGCTGCGCTTCCGCCTCGCGTCCCGAATCCAGGCTGGCCCGGGCCCAGTACAGGTACAGCTGGCCCAGGCGCTGCCCGTCGCAGCCGGCCGGGGGAAGATCCCGCAGCAGCGCCTCCGCCCGGGCGAAGGACTTCCTGGCCTGGTCCAGCTTGAGGTACTGGTAGTTCTTCTTGCCCTCCCCGGCCAGTTGCTCCACCTCGGCCAGCACCTCCTCCTCCGTGCGGGGAGGATCGACGGGAGAAAACATCACCAGCTTCCAAGAGCCCTGGGCAGAGCTGTAACCCAGCGCCTGGGCCCAGAAGCGCTGCAACAGTTGCAGTTGCACGGAAGGGCTGGTCTGCGGCCCCGGCAGCAGGTAGACGCTGACCGTCGGCTGCCGGGCGGGAGTCTGGGCCACGGCCCGGGCGGAACCCCAGGCCAGCAACAGCATCAATATCGTTTTTCTCATGGCCACCTCTCGTGCCTGCTCAGGCGAGCAGTCTAGCCCAGCCGGCGGGAAACGTCTAGAGAGCGATGAACGCCAGCTGCCGGCCGGCCAGTCGGCCCTGGCGCCGGTAGGAGAAGAACCCGCTCGAACAACAGGTGCACAGGTCCACCGCGGCGATGTTCTCCACCGGCACCCCGCACTCGGTGAGCACCAGCCGGTTGGCCGCCTGCAGGTCCACCCGCTGGCTGGAACCGGCCAGCATCACCGCCTCGCTGCCGAAGCGCTCCCGGAAGGGGAGGAACACGTCGTCTCCCACCTGGTAGCAACAGGGGCGGATACTGGGGCCCATGACCGCCAGCAGTTCCTCCGGGTTGCAGGAGAACTTCTCCTGCAACACCGCCACCAGCCGGGCCAACACCCCCGACAGGGTTCCCCGCCACCCGGCATGGGCCACGGCCACCACCCGGCGGCCGGGATCGGCCAGCAACACCGGCACGCAATCGGCGGTGCGCACCGACAGCACCGGCCCGGCCAGGGCGGTGGCCGCCGCGTCGGCGGGAGGGGGAACCGACAGCAACCGTTCCCGGTTGTCGGCATCGATGACCACCACGTCGCTGCCGTGCACCTGCTGCAGGCGCAGCAGCCGGCCGGCGGCAAGCCCGCTGCTGCCTTCCCAACCGGCCAGCGACTCGCCCACGTCACCGCAGGCCCGGGTGGTGAAGCCGTGTCTGATGCCGGCCCGCCGCAGCAGCGGCGCTGTCAGTATGGCCTCCATCACCACGCTCGCAGCAGCAGGCACTTGAGGTAGCGCGACTCGGGAAAGCCCAGTCGCTCGGGATGATCGCTGGCGGCACCGCGCCGCTCGAGCAACTGTACCTGGCGGCGGGCATCGCGGGCCGCCTGCAGCAGGATATCCTCGAACAGGTCCACGGACAGATGATAGGAACAACTGGAGGTGATCAGCAAGCCGCCGGGCTCGAGCAACTTCAGCGCCCGCAGGTTGATCTCCTTGTAGCCCCGCAGGGCGCTTTCCAGGGCCCGCTTGTTCTTGGCAAAGGCGGGAGGGTCCAGGCAGATGGTGTGAAAGCGCTGCCCCTGCTGTTGCAGCCCGCGCAGCACGTCGAAGGCGTTTCCGCAGCGGGTCTCCACCTGCAGCCGGTTGCTGGCGGCATCCGCACGGGCTATCTCCAGCGCCCGTTCCGACTGGTCGAGCAGGGTCACCGGCGTCCCGCCGCCGGCGGCCAGGGAAAGCCCGAAGCCTCCCTGGTAGCTGAAGACATCCAGGCAGCGGCCCCGGGCCAGTTGCCCGGCGCGGCGATGGTTGTGGCGTTGATCGAGATAGCCGCCCGTCTTCTGCCCGGCCAGGGGGTCTATGGTACGCAGCAATCCCCCCAGCCGTACCTGCAGCGGCCCGGCCAGCCGTCCCTGCAGCATCCCGGCCCGTTCCGGCAGGCCCTCCAGGCGACGCGCGGCGGTATCGTTTCGCTCCACGAAGGTATCGACCCCGGTCAACTCCTGGAGCAACTCCACCCATTGCCGGCGCAACCGCTCCGCCCCGGCACACAGCGTCTGCAGGACGATGACCTGGTGGTAGCGGTCGGCAATGAGGCCGGGAATGCCGTCCGACTCGGCAAACACCAGGCGCCCGGCCTGGTCTTCGTCGGCCAGGCGGGCGCGCAACTCCAGCGCCTGTTGCAATCGCCGGCGCCAGAAGGCGCGGTCGATCACCGCTTCGCCGGACTCGATGAGCCGCAGGGTGATCATCGACTCGCGGTTGAAAAAGGCGCAACCCAGCACCCGCAGCTTGCCGGATCGTCGCCGCTGCTGCACCAGCACCACGTCGCCGGAGACGGCCCCGCCGTCGTCGCGCACGTCGCCGGAAAACACCCAGGGGTGGCCGGCGCTCAGGCGCTGGGCGCCGCGGTGCGAGATCGTCACCCGGGGCAGTCCCTTCAGGGTCATGCTCCCACCTCCAGCTCCCGCCGCCAGGCGGCGAAGTCGCGCCGCGCCCGTTCCAGCCGCGCCTGGCGGCGCCGGCGTCGCCCGCGCGCGGAGATCTCAGGCAGCAGGCCGAAGTGGATGTTCATGGGCTCGAAGGAGCGGCCCGCCGCGGGCGGCCGGCGCACGTGGGACCAGAGCGCGCCCAGGGCACAGCCGGGCGGGGGCGGCTGCCAGCGACGGCCGTGCAGCCGGGCCGACAGCAGCAGACCCAGCAACAGGCCCATGGCGGTGCTCTCCAGGTAACCCTCCACCCCCACTATCTGCCCGGCCAGGTGCACCCGGGGCTCGGCCCGCAGGGCCAGCTGCTCGTCGAGCACCCGGGGAGCATCGACATAGAGGTTGCGATGCATGGCCCCGTAACGCAGGAATCGCGCCCGTTCCAGGCCGGGGATGAGCCGGAAGACCCGGCGCTGCCCCGGCTGGGTGAGCCGGGTCTGGAAGCCCACCAGGTTGTAGGCGCTGCGCTCGCGGTTTTCCGCCCGCAGCTGCACCACCGCGTGGGGCCGCCGGCCGCCGTGACTCAACCCCACCGGGCGCATGGGCCCGAAGGCCAGGGTGTCGTCTCCCCGCCGGGCCAGCTCCTCGATGGGCAGGCAGCCCTCGAAGAAATGTTCCGGTTCGAAGTCCCGCACCGGCACCTGCGGAGCCCGGCGCAGGGCCTGCAGGAAGTGCTGGTACTGCTGGCGGTCGAGCGGACAGTTGAGATAGTCGCCCTCGCCCTCCTCCGCGCCCTTGCTCCAGCGCGAGGCGGCGAAGACCCGCTGGTGGTCGATGCTGTCGGCGGCGATGATGGGAGCCAGGGCATCGTAGAAGTACAGCTGCCGGCCGTCGCCGCAGCGGGCCTGCAACCAGGCCGCCAGCGGTTCGCTGGTGAGCGGGCCGGTGCACAGTACCACCCGGCCGGCCGGTGGCTCGGCCACCTCCACTCCCTGCCGGTAGTCGATGCCCGGGCTGGCGGCCAGGCCCGCGGCCACCAACCGGCTGAAGCGTTGCCGGTCCACCGCCAGGGCGCTGCCGGCGGGAACCCGGCTGCCGTCCGCCGCCTCCATGATCAGCGAACCCAGCTGGCGCAGCTCCTCCTTGAGCAGGCCGTGGGCGGTTTCCGGGTCGTCGGACTTCAGGGAGTTCGAGCATACCAGTTCGGCCGGTCCGGGCAGCTGGTGCGCCGGCGAGTAACGCGCCGGCTTCATCTCCAGCAGCCGCACCGCCACCCCGGCCCGGCCGAGCTGCCGGGCGCATTCGCTGCCGGCCAGACCGGCCCCGATGATGGTCAGCGGTTCGCTGGCGATGTCGTCGCTCAACTGGCGGCACTCTCGGCGGCCGGCTCCTGTTCCAGCGGCCGCTTGTAGGAACAACCCTTCTGCGGGCAGGCCAGCACCACCCCGTCGCGCTTGGTCTCGCGTCGCACCAGGATGCCGAAGCCGCACAGGGGACACTTCTCGGCCAGCGGCGGGGCAAACACCGAGTAGCGGCACTGGGGATAGCGGTTGCAGCCGTAGAAGACCCGCCCGCGCTTGGAACGGCGCTCGACCAGCTCCCCTTCCCCGCATACCGGGCAGGTCACCCCGGTGGTGATGGACTTGGTGTTCTTGCACTCGGGGTAGCCCGAGCAGGCCAGGAAACGACCGAAGCGCCCGCGCTTGAACACCATGGGCCGGCCGCATTTCTCGCACACCTGGCCGCTGTCCTCGGCCTCGGCTATCTCCACCTTGTTGCCCTGGCGCGATTTGATCTCCTTGGTGTTGCGGCACTCGGGGTAGCCGGAACAGGCCAGGAAGTGCCCGTTGCGCCCCCACTTGATGACCATGGGCCGGCCGCATTTCTCGCACACGTGCTCGGTGGGGATCTCCTCGCGCTTGACATCGCGCATGTTCTTCTTGGCCCGGGCCAGGGTCTGGCTGAAGCCGTCATAGAACTCGCGCAGCAGCGCCACCCACTGGCGCCGGCCCTCCTCCACCTCGTCCAGGCTCTTTTCCATGGAGGCGGTGAAGTCGACGTCCATGATCTCCGGGAAACTCTCCACCAGCAGGTCGGCGATCATCTTCCCCAGGTCGGTGGGATGCAGGCGGCCGTTTTCCCGCTCCACGTAATGCTTGCTGACGATGGTGTCGATGATGGAGGCATAGGTGGAGGGCCGGCCGATACCCCGTTCTTCCAGCTCCTTGACCAGGGTGCCCTCGGAAAAACGCGGCGGCGGCTGGGTGAAGTGCTGCTTGGTCTCGACCTCGAGCACCTCGAGCAGGCCCTCGGGCTCGAGCGGGGGCAACTGGTTGCCGTCCTGCTCCTCGCCGTTGCCGGCCACGGCCAGGAAGCCGGGGAACTTGAGCACCGAGCCGGTGGCCCGCAGCAGGTAGTTGCCGGCGTTGATGTCGACACCGGTCTGGTCGTAGCGGGCCGGGGCCATCTGGCAGGCCACGAAGCGCCGCCAGATGAGCTCGTACAGGCGTGCCTGGTCGCGGCTCAGGCTGCCGCGCACCTTCTCCGGCGACAGCTCGACATTGGTGGGGCGAATGGCCTCGTGGGCATCCTGGGCCCCCTTCTTGGCCCGGTACTGCACCGGCTTGCCGGGCAGGTAGTCCGGACCGAATGCCGAGGATATGAACCGGCGGGCCTGTTCCAGGGCCTGGCCGGCCAGCCGGGTGGAATCGGTACGCATGTAGGTGATCAGGCCCACCGTGCCTTCGCCGGCCACATCGATGCCCTCGTACAGTTGCTGGGCCACGCGCATGGTCTTCTTGGCCGAAAAGCGCAGGACGGAGGCCGCGGCCTGCTGCAGGGTGGAGGTGGTAAACGGCGGCAGGGGCCGGCGCAGGCGTTCCTTGCGCTCGACCCGGGCCACCCGGTGCTCGAGTTCGAGCAGCTCCGAGCGGATGCGCGCGGCCGTCTCGCCGTCGGCGATCTTGGCCTTCTTGCCCGAGATCTTCTCCAGCTGGGCCTGGAAAGGCTCGCCGTCGCTGCCCGCCGGTCTGAGCTGCTGCTCGATGGTCCAGTATTCCCGGGGCTTGAAGGCCTCGATCTGGCGCTCGCGCTCTACCACCAGGCGCAGGGCCACCGACTGCACGCGCCCCGCCGACAGGCCCCGGCGGACCTTGTCCCATAACAGGGGACTGATCTCGTAGCCCACCAGCCGGTCCAGCACCCGGCGGGCCTGCTGGGCGGCCACCAGGTTGGCGTCGATCTCCCGAGGCGACTCCAGGGCCGCCAGCACCGCCGCCTTGGTGATCTCGTTGAACACCACCCGCTGGATCCTCGGGTTCACATCCTTCAGTTCCTCGGCGATGTGCCAGGCGATGGCCTCGCCCTCGCGATCCGGGTCCGGGGCCAGCAGCACCTGCCGGGCCGACTTGGCCGAGCGGCGCAACTCCTCGATCACCTTCTTCTTGCCGCGTATGACCACCAGCTCGGGGGCGAAGTCGTGCTCCACGTCAACCCCCAGGCGGCTCCGGGGCAGGTCCTTGACGTGTCCCACCGAAGCCTTGACGGTGAACCCGGTACCAACGTAGCGCTTCAGGGTCTTGGCCTTGGTAGGCGACTCGACGATGAGCAGGCTGCGGGCCATACCGTGTTCTCCTTTCCATATCGGTCAGCTGCTCGTTGCGGACGAGCGCGTGACGGTATACACCATGCCGGGCTTCTGTTCCACCCAGCCTTGCAATTCCAGCTCCAGCAACGATGCCGCCACCTGGGAAGCCGACAGGCCGCTGCTGCGCGCCAGCTGGTCCACCGAGGCCTGGCCGCCCTGCAGCAGGCGCAACAGCTCCTGCTGGGGCCCGGGAAGCCGGGCTCGCTCCGCCGCCGGCGGCCCCAGCGGCAGTTGCGGCTGTTGGCCGGCTTCCAGCCCCAGTTCCCGCAGGACATCGCCGGCCGACTCCACCAGGCGGGCTCCGCTGCGCAGCAGCAGGTGACAGCCGGCGCTCAGCCGCTGGCCGGCCGGACCGGGCACGGCCATGAGCTTGCGCCCCTGGCCGAGCGCGAAGCGGGCGGTGAGCAGGCTGCCGCTGCGGGCGGCCGCCCGCACCACCACCACCCCGTCGGCCAGACCGCTGATCAGGCGGTTGCGCCGGGCGAAGTGGAAAGGCAGCCCCTGGGTGCCGGGTGGATGCTCGCTGAGCAGGGCCCCCTGTTCGGCCAGGCGGTCGAACAGCCGGCGGTTGGCCGCCGGGTAGCTTACGTCGCAGCCGGTTCCCAGCACCGCCACCGGCCGGCCACCTCCGGCCAGCGCCCCTTCCAGGGCGGCCGTGTCCACCCCGCCGGCCCCGCCGCTGACCACGCACACCCCGGCCCGGGCCAGCCGTTCACCCAGTTGCCGGGCCAGGTCCAGGCCGTAGTCATCGCTGCGCCGGGCCCCGACCAGGGCCACCCGCGGAGGCGGGGCAACCCGGCCGCACAGGTACAGCTCGGCCGGTGCCGAGGAAATGGACCGCAACCGGGCGGGAAAGTCCTCGTCCGCCGGCGAAAGGCTGCGGATGGCGCGCTCTGGCTGTGTGCTCGCGACCATGGCTGCCCCCTCTACCACGAACCGGCAGGGTGACGTCAAGCCCGGCAACACCACCGGGACCCGGCCATTTCCTCCCCTTCCATCATAACTGCCTGTTTTCCGGTCATTTCCCTTTGCCACCCCCCCGGGCCTGTCCCCGCCCCTGCGCGGGCCTGTCCCCGCGACCGGGGACGGCGCGCGCCAGCAAAATCAGCGACTTCGGTGTGGGCGGTTCATTTCCCCCGGCTTTTGCCGATGTCCTGAGATGGCCGGGTAGCGTTGCCCGGCCACCGACCGGGAGGTCACATGACACGTTACCAACTTCCGGAGAGCAATCCAACCACCCCGCTGTTGCTGGTGCTGGCCGTCTGGCTGGTATCGGCCGGGCCGGCGGCGGCCGCCGACTTCTCCCTGGAGCTGGACGCCCAGCCGCTGCAGGTGGCCTTGATCGGCGGCCTGAGTCCCCCCGGCTCGCAGGAAAGCCGTACCTTCGCCGACACCGCCTCCGGGCTGCGGGCCCGCCTGGACATCTACTTCCTGCACCTGGAGTTCGACTTCCAGCACTTCTACGATCAGGCGCTGGACTGGATTCATGCCGGGGTCGGCTACCAGACGACCTTTCCGGCGAAAGAGTCGGAGTGGTGGGGCAGCTCCGAGTTCGTGCTGCGGGCCCAGGCGGGCATGCTGGTGCTGGGGGGAACCCCGGAAACGGGCACGGACTACCAGACCCTGACGGGCGTACGCGCCGGAGCCACGCTGGGCTGGGCCGTTGCCTTCACCACCTGGTTGTCTCTGGAGATAAACATGGACCTGGGCTTCGTCTACATGATCAGCGACGGTTCCTTCGGATACACCCTGGGGGTGTTCACCACGCTGGGCTTGCGGGTCTAGTCCCTCCGCCGGTCCCCGGCCAGGGTGCCGTCGGGCAACACCCGGTGGAGCACCCGGCCCATGTTCTCCACCCCGTAACCGCCCAGGCTCTCGACCTTGGCGCGGAACTCGTCGCTGCGCACCACCGCGAGCAGGGGCTCGAGCAACGGGGACGTGAAGTACTCGGCGGGAATGACCAGGTCGTAGCGTTCCCGGGCCACCTCGATGAAGTCCAGCCCCAGCGCCCGGGCCGCCGCCAGTACTCCCAGCCCGCAGTCGGCCGCCCCCGACTGCACCGCCACCGCCACCGCCAGGTGGGTGCCGGCCTGGCGCTGGTAACCATCTATATCGGCGGGAGAGATGCCCAGGCGGCCCAGCTGGAAATCGAGCAGCACCCGGGTTCCCGCGCCGCGCTGGCGATTGATGAAGCGCACCCCGTCGCGGGCCAGGTCGGCCAGGCCGGTGATGCCCCGGGGATTGCCCGCGGGCACCATCAACCCCTGCACCCGCTCGAGGAATCCCAGCAGCACCACCTCGCGACCCGCCAGCAGGCGCCTGACCGCCGCCAGGTTGTACTCTCCGCTTTCCGCATCCAACAGGTGGCAGCCGGCCAGGTGGGCCTGTCCCGCCGCCAGGGCCCGCAGGCCGGCGGTGCTGCCCACGTGGGCGGCAAACAGCTGCACCCCCGCCTGGGCCCGGGCCAGGAAGGCGGCCAGCAGGTCGAGCACCGGATCGTGGCTGCCGATGCACATGATGGTGTTTTCCAGCTCCACCTCCGGGCGCAGCAGCTCGACGGCCACCTCGCCGCCGGCGGCCACTCCCTCGCTGCCGGCGGGGATGCGCAGCAGGCCGTTGGCCCGGGCCAGCGAGGTGATCACCCCCGCCCCGCGAGCCAGCGGCACCGCCACCAGCCGCTGCCCCACCCGGCCCAGGCATACCCGTACGAACTCCTCCATGCCCAGGGGCGAGTACAGCTTGCGGGCCAGCTGCGCCCGCAGCAGCCGCGGCGCCGCCACCGGCCGCCCC
>Ga0190359_1000920_pt1 | contig 19195 bp, 12 predicted proteins | sample 48721823_MG_FD_161269 | JGI IMG/M metagenome (GOLD analysis project Ga0190359, IMG submission 161269) | Hydrothermal vent microbial mat bacterial communities from Southern Trench, Guaymas Basin, Mexico - 4872-18-2-3_MG | ecosystem: Environmental > Aquatic > Marine > Hydrothermal vents >... | reverse complement strand
AGAAGAAATATTTCGGTGGGTCAAGATTTAATTTGGCCAATATGCGGATCCCCCGCCGGGATATTTTTTATTCAAAGAAGTCATACGATTGGGAAGAAGACCTGGTGCAGATTACCCGCGGCTGCTCCTATGAGTGTGCCATGTGCGCCATACCCGCCCATATGGGTCACCGAATTCGTTTCCGTCCCATTGATAAAGTCATTGAGGAGATTAAGACCCTGAAGTATGAAAATGTGTATCTGGCGGATGATGTATTCTTTTTTACCCAGCGAAGAATTGTTGAATATGCCACTGAGCTGTTTACACGGCTGATTCCTCTGGGGAAAAAATATTTCGTTTCCTCCACAATGGCCCTCAACACGGATCCGGCATTTATCGATCTGGCGGCACGTGCCGGTGTACGGAATTTTTACTGTACGATGAATGTGGATCCTGTTTCTATACGGGCAATTAAGGGAAGCAGGAAAGAGCAGTTGTTGTTAATTGATCTTGTCAAGACCCTTGAAGATAAGGGAATACGGTTTTTCGGCTCCTTTGCGGTGGGCAGGGACTGGGATGATGAAAGCATTGCCGACCGGATACTGGAGTTATATACAAAGGCGAATATTCACACTTCCGAGTTTTTTCTCTTTACCCCCTATCCCGGTACAAAACACTGGGAGCGTCTTAACCGGCAGGGACGTATATTTGATAAAAACTGGAGCCATTATAACGGCGCCCATGTAGTGGCTGAGCATCCGACCATGAGTGTGGAGAAGTTGAACGGGCAGTTTATCACTATATGGAATGAATTCTTTAAATTAAAAAAACAGCGGCATGTCGGCGCATTTGAACCGAAAACATATCACGCGGGAAGGCAGATAGTGGGAAAACCTTTACAGCAGAAAGGGGTCCGGGGACAGGCGGTGATAACGGGTATCGGTGTCATCAGTCCCATCGGAAACGATAAGGAGACCGTGCTGGACTCATTGCAGCGCGGAGCAAGGGGACTGGCGCCTATTGAGAAATTCGATTCTTCCATGTTTCGAACCTCTATAGGCGGGGAGATAAAGGGTTTCAATCCGAATGATTTTCTGAGTGACGCGGAGCAGAAGGAGTATGAGGATCTGTATCTTATGTATGCCATTGCTGCGGCTCGCAATGCGCTGAAAGATGCGGAGATTGCATTCGATCAGAAAAAGGTGAAACGGCAGGTAGCGCTGGTACTGGGAACCTGCAACGGCGGTCTGCTCTCTGCAGAGGATGAATACAAATGGAAACACGGAAAGTCGGATCGTGCCTTTAATGAAAAAATGAATCTTCAGGCGCAGTATTACGGTTTCGGCAAGGCGCTGGCCGGTGTCCTGGGTATCGGCGGCGATGTATGGCTGGCGACCACCGCCTGTTCCGCTACGACAGGTGCGATTGGTATCGCCCAGATGCTTATCAACCGCGGCTATTATGATACTGTTCTTGTGGGCGGCTCCGATTCTCTCTGTGTTGCCAACATGTCGGGATTTGATGCTCTGAAAGCGACGTCAACCACTTATACAGCGCCCTTTTCACTTCCCGTAGGACTTAATATCGGTGAAGCCGCCTGCTTCTGGGTAGTGGAGGAGATGGAAAAGGCGATTCTGCGGCATGCGCACTGCTACGGTAAGATTGTCGGCCACGCAACATCATCGGACGCCTATCACCCGACTGCACCCGATCCCCGCGGTGATGGTGTTTTTCGTACCCTGAAAAGCGCTCTGGACGATTCCGGGATTTCGTTTTCCGAGGTAGGGTGTATAAATGCCCACGGAACCGGGACTGAGGCGAACGATCGAGCCGAGAGTAAAGGAATAGCAAAGCTTTTGGGGGATGTATCAATTCCGGTGATATCATTAAAGTCCTTTTTCGGTCACTGCATGGGCAGTACCGGTATTCTGGAGGCGACGTGTAATATTCTTGCGATGAATAAGGACTTTTTACCACCCACCGTTAATTTTTCCGAGCCGCGGCCGGGATGTACCCTCGATTATGTTCCCAACACCATGCGTAAGAAGGAGTATGCCGCTTTCATTTCCGCTAATTATGCTTTTGGCGGAAATAACGCGGCCGTGGTTGTTTCCAAGTGGGATTATATCACCAAAGAGCCGTGCTGTGATACTGAGCGTATTGTTATTACCGGTACCGGTATGGTGACCTCACTGGGGCTTGGGACGAAACGGAACCTTGCTGCTTTACAGAGAGGTGAAAGAGGGATCCGTCCCGTTTCATATCCGGAGTTTACCGGTTTACGGTCATCGCTTGCCGGGCTGGTCCCGGATTTCAAAGCCGGTGATATTGACCGTCGGCTGGATCTTGGCGGTATGAATAAAATAAGCCGGTTTGCCGCCGCCGCCGCCGCTCTGGCTCTCAATGATGCGGGGCTGCGGGTAAACCGGAGAAATTCTGAGGAGACCGGCATTGTCATGGGCGTGTGTAACGGCCCGTGTGAAAGCGGCCATATGGACAATGTCTTTACCAGTGAGAATTATACGGGTGATATCAACAGTTTTTCAAATATTACCGCCAATTCAACTGCAGGCTGGGTGTCAAATGCCCTGTATCTGCGCGGGGTCAGTATGACTCTTGCGCCGGGACCGCACGCCGGATTGCAGTGCCTTGCCTATGCCTATGATTTCCTTGCCGATAATCGCGCGAAAAGCATGCTTGTCGGCGCTGCTGACGAGGTGTATGCGCAGACCTACTTCAATTACGATCTGATGAATTTCCTTTTTCAGGGGGATGATGAAAGGCAGTACCGTATACGCTTTACCAGCACTAAACAGAAAGTGCTCGGTGAAGGGGCCGCCGTACTTGTCGCCGAAACCCTTGCATCGGCTCGGGAGAGGAATGCCGGAATTCTGGGAGAGATTCTGGGGTACGGTATGAGCATGGATGCCGGCTCTTTCTCAGAACAGAATCTCGATGCTGATGCGCTCGCCGCTGCCTGTATTACTGCACTCAAGCGCTCCGGCATTACCCGTGACGGCGTCGATCTGGTTGTCTGGGCACCGCAGGGAAATATTCAGGATCGTAAAATGGTTGAAGCGCTACGGAAAGTAACGGGGGCGAAGTATGACACGATTCCGATAATTACCACAACCTTTAATACCGGGTATATTGAGAGCACCTCAATACTTGTCGGTTTGGCTGCAGTCCTGGAATCTCTCTGTACGGATACCGCTCCCTGGCCCCAGTGTACCGGCATTCCGGAAATTGATAATCGGCCATGTCCTGAAAAACCAGAGCACATTCTTGCTGTGGGAAGTACCGATATCGGGTACAACTTTGCGGCAGTTCTGAAAAATGGAATGATGCTCTGAGAAATCCTGCTGTCTTGTCTGTATTGATTTGGAAACACCGGCGATAAAAATTATATTTTATTCCGTTTAATTGGTTTTAAGTACTATATTTATACACCGTTTTTTTACATTACGAATTGAACGTACAGGAAAGTAATGCTATATGACTGAGGATACGAAAAGGCGTATTGAAAAACGAAAGTCGATTATTGATACGTTGAAAACGGAACTCATTCAACGATTGAATCTTCCCTACCGGCCTGACGACCTGCATGAAGACATATCGCTGCTTGGTGCAGGGCTCGGATTGGATTCTCTGGATGCTTTGGAGATTGTGCTCTGTGTGGAGAATTCATTCGGGGTCAAAATTCCCGATGAAAGTACTTCGGTCCTGCGCTCAATAAATACCATTGTTGATTTTGTTATTGACAAAAATGAAAAGAAAGGGGATGAATAATGAGAATTTCACCCCTTCATGATATTCTTGCGGCGCAGGGCGCATCCTTTACACAGCGTCACGGCAGCGAGATTGTCTCATCGGTTTCAGAGCCGGCGGTTGAGTATGACCACATCAGGAACAAAGTCGGGCTCACGGATTTTTCCTTTATGCAGAAATTTACCATTCCTGAGGAGCCGGGAATTGATTTTCTGGATACGCTTCTCGCCGGTAATGTAGCCAAAGTAAGATTCGGCAGAATGCTGCACACCTTTCTCGCCGATGACAACGGCAATATCATTGCAGACTGTTATGTGGCCAATAATGATGAAGAGCTGATTTTACTGTGCGAGAGTATTATAGATGATGCGGCGCTGAAAGATATTCTTGAAAAACACGGCGCTGCCGACGCCGGGTTGGTTGACTGCACAGGGAGTCATGTGCTCCTTGGCATTGACGGTTTCAAGGCGTGGGCGGTTGTAAAGGATCTGTTCGGTATTGACGTCCTCGGATTGCCCTATCTGTCAATTGAGATGTATCCCTTTGGAGACACCGATATACGCTTTTTCCGTGCGGGAAAGACGTCGGAATTCGGCTACCTTCTGCTGGCACCCCGCGAGATTGGTGAACAGTTGTTTGCTGCTGCGCTTGATGGGGTTAGAAAGTATGACGGCGGACTGTGCAGTGTTGCTGTCCATAACGACCTTCGTCTTGAAGGCAGATTTTTTAATATCTATGCAGAGGGGACTGTGGTAAAGGATCCGCTTCAACTCGGTCTCCAGTGGATGATCGATTTTGATAAGGATTCCTTTGCCGGTTCAGCGGCGATTATGCAGCGCAGGGAAAACGGTCTGACTAAAAAAATTATCGGCATACAAACAGCGGTACCGCTGGAAGAGTTTGTTGCCGGTGTCGGTATTTATGACGGTTCTGAACAGGTTGCTGAAGTGAAGGCTACCTGTTATTCTCCGCTCCTGCAGGAGTGCATCGGGTTGGGTCTGTTTCCGGTGGATATTGCTTATGCAGGATTGACCTTCAATCTGGGCGGTGCTGACGGTCCGGCGGTACATACTATCTCAATGTCGCCTATCATGCCCAGGAGCCTTACTATAAAACTGGATGATATGTAGTACACGAAAGATTTTGTTGTAATATACAGTGAGGAACAACTGCAGAAAGTACCGTTGTTCCTTTTATTTTATGGGTGACTGATTGGCAGATGAAGAATAGACAACACTCTATATGTGCTTTTGGGACGGCACTGAAATGATACAATTTCGTAATAATTGAAAAATGATGAATTCCCGCCCAATGCGTGCGGGAATGATGTTCCAATACAGATACACTGTAACGAATAATTTTCAAAGAAGGTACTATGAATTTCACCGGTAAAACAGTTCTGGTAACCGGCGGCTCCCGGGGTATCGGCAGGGCAATAGTTGCCGAGTTCGCCCAGGCGGGAGCGCGGGTATTCTTTACCTATCATCGCCATGATGAACAGGCGGCACAGGTTGCCGCCGAATATGATGCGACTGCGGTGAAATGTTCCCAGACCGATTCTGCGAGTATTGAGCAGGCAGTTGATACTATTCTCACAGAAACCGGGAGTATTGATATCCTGGTTAACAATGCGGGAATGACTGCCGACAAGTTCCTTATGATGATGTCATTTGAGGAGTGGTATAAAGTCCTCGATACCAATATCAACGGCGCCTACCGGTGGGCCAAGGCGGTGTGCCGGACCATGCTTGCCGCTCAGCGCGGGGTAATTATCAATATTGCATCGGTTGCCGGGTGTGTGGGGATTGGCGGACAGTCCAATTATGCCGCGTCCAAGGGGGCGATACTTGCCTTTAACCGTTCTCTGGCCGCGGAATTGGGACCGAAGGGGATTCGCGTCAATGCCGTGGTTCCGGGATTTATTGAGACCGACATGACCGCGGTGATGCCCCGGCAGATTAAACGGGAAAACAGGGAGAGGATCCTGCTGAAGCGATTCGGTACACCGCAGGAAGTCGCCCATGTTGTATCTTTTCTGGCTTCGGATGAAGCCTCCTATATAATAGGTCAGGAGATTGTGGTCGATGGCGGTCTCTCCGCAACAGTGGTATAACCGGTGCTGATAACGTAAGACTCTTACAGAAAGACGGTTTTTGCTTATGAGTAAAATTGCATTTCTTTTTCCGGGGCAGGGATCACAGGAGATTGGTATGGGTAAGGATCTCTTCAAGAGTGACGACTATTTCCGCAGCCTGATTGACTATGCCGCAAAATTAACACACGAAGACCTTGAAACACTTTGTTTAAAAGGGCCGGAGAAGAAACTGATAAAAGCCTGGTATCTGCAGCCCCTGCTTTGTGCCGTATCTCTGGGCTACCTTCGCCATATCCGGGAGTACGGTATCAAAGCGGATTTTGTGTGCGGGCACTCCCTGGGTGAAATAACAGCGCTTGCGGCGTCGGGCGTTGTGACTGACAAGGAAGCGATCGCTATTGCGGCGAAACGCGGGGAGCTCATGGATGAGGCGGCTGCACAATGTGACGGTACCATGATGGCGGTATTATTCGTGCCGCTTGACACCGTGGAAAAGATACTTGATGAAATGGATGAGCCGAACAATATTGCACTGGCTAATGACAATGCTCCGAATCAGATTGTCCTATCCGGCAGTCGTGTCACCTTGAAAAGGTTTGAGGAGCTTCTCAAGGAAGAAACCATGGGAAAGTGCAGAAATATTGTCGTGTCCGGACCGTGGCACAGCCATTTTCTGGAGACAGCCAGGGAAAAGTATACCCTATGGGCAGAACCGGTTGTTTTCGAGAAACCGCACACCCCCATAGTTTTGAATGCCACGTCCCAAGTAGAATCACATCCCACCACTATCAAGCACCTGGTTACCTGGCAGCTCACCAGTCCGGTGTTCTGGCGCGAATGCATGGAGACCATGAAAGAGTACGGCGTTGATACCTTTCTTGAGATTGGCCCGGGAAGGGTACTTTCCGGATTAATCCGTGTAAACGGGTATCCGCGGTCCGCTGCCGTATACAATATTAACAATTTACGCGGTGTTGAAAACGCTGTGAATAAAATCATTCATTAGTTAGTGGCTGTCCGGAAATCAGGCAAAACTGTCATTTCGACTGAAGGGATACCACGAAGTAGAAATTGGTAGACTCTCATTTTCGACCGACCAATACAATTTTTCTTTTCTAAGAATCAGTTATTTACAGATTGCTTCCTGCGGTCGAAATGACAAATCAGGGACTTTTCGGACAGACACTGGTTAGTATTACGAATCTCCTGCCCTCTTTTTTTCTCTCATTACAGTAATACTTTCGTTTTTAAAACGAATTATTTATAATTGAAGATAACATAATATTTATATTTAGTTATTTTATAATCCGGACAGATGAAATACACGACCTATCGCATGTCCTCTTGTTCATCTGAACGAGCGCTGCAATACATCGCGCAGTAAAAAATCGGATCTTTTATGCAAAGAAAGTACAGGATACTTTTTACTTTGGCGGGTACCCTTGGTTTACTGTTGTCCTGTGTTGACAGCAATCCGGTTACCAGTGAAGAGATAGCCTATCCGGATACTCTTGTTGTTATTGATACTGCTTTTAACCTGGCAACGCCGACCGGTATTCAGGCAGATTCCCTGGCAATACTGGATACCACATATTTCTATGAATCTTACGATACAAGCTATTTTACGATAATCGATTCAATAATAACGGATAGTAGTGATACTGTTTTAGTAATAGACACTACCACCGGCGATACAACCGTAACGTTTAAAGAGATAATCTTTAATCATTACGATACTTTGATTGTTTTTACAAAAATAGAGCTGGATACCATACTTGCCGGGTTCGTTGCGCGGTGGACGCCGGTTACGGGGGTGAAAAATGCCAAACGGTATTACATTTTCGTACATGACAGCGCCTCCGGGGATTTAATCAGAATATTAAAATCCACTGAAAACCGTATGTTTATCGGGGGACTGCGGCCGAATGCGACCTATACATTTGCTGTGGCTGCGGTATGGGATACACTATATGATACGACCGTTACCGACAACAGCGGGAAAGAGCTGCAGAAGAAAGTGTTGCGCACGGCAGTGAGCAAAAAATCGGATTTTTATACTATACGGTTGTTTCTCCCCGATGTACCGGACAATTTCAAGGTTACCTATGCCAGTAATAGCGCAACGGTTTCATGGAATCCGATTTCGGATGAGATGGTAATCGGGTATAAGGTTTTTCTCAGAGATACGGCCGGCAGAGTTATTGATTCGACCGATACCCTTGATCCGACCGCTGCGTCAACCGGTTTTGCCGTGGCTTCCGATGCAGTGTATAAAATCAATATCATCACCATTGACAGTATCGGTACCAGTGTCCTGGACAGTATTTATCCATACGATATTACCACTTCACCGCGAAATAATCTGAAACTGCCGTATGTTTATTTGTCAACCTATGCAAAGCCGGTTACCATAACAAGCGGAACCGCCGGAACACTGGTAGGTATTAAAGGCGGTATTTTCATCATGGGGAATATCTGGACCGACCAGAACAATACTCACCCGGGCAGGCCGGCGCATGAGGTGGTGGTCTCTTCCTTTTTACTGGGGGAAAAGGAGGTGACCATTGCTGATTATATTCAATTTGTAAATCATCAGAAACAAGCTGGAGTGGTAACGGATACAACAGATACCATTGTCATTTATGATACTTCTTTTATAAATTTGTATGATACATCCTTTACTTTTATTACCTCCTATGATACCTTGTATGTAATAGACACAATTATTTTCGATTCGGTAACTAATACGTTCGACACCACCTATGATTCTTCAACAATTGACTACATCAATACGGTAATTGATTCTACGGTGGATACTATAACCTTCATCGGTATTGATACAACTATTGACACCATCATTGATGATACCTTGTCAATTTTCTTTTTCGGCAGTGATACGATAATGGTAAATCCACGGTACGTGTACATCTATAAAGATTCTATTACCGATACGGTTGCGATTGATTCGGGGAGATGGCAATATCCCATTTCCAGTGTCACCTGGAAAGGCGCTGCCGCTTACTGCAACTGGCTATCCGACCAGGAAGGCTTGATACGATGCTACAACTCCAGCTGGAGCTTTAATGCTTCGGCGAACGGTTACCGTCTCCCGACGGAGGCGGAATTTGAGTATGCACATGCAGCGGCTTTTCTGGGGAACAAGCAGCGTTACCCGTGGGGATACGAGGATGATTCCACCAGGTACAGCAGCGATACCCTGAGCACGAAGAGTGTCGGTACCTATAAAGCGTATTTTGGACTGTATGATATGAGCGGCAATGTAATGGAGTGGTGCAATGACTGGAGTGATATGGAAATCGGTGTTGATTCTTCATCCTATTACAGTGAATGTCTTAATTCGGGAGTGGTCGTAAATCCTTACGGGCCCGATCAGAAAGAATATCATGTGTTACGCGGCGGCAGTCATAAATCCGGCGGCAGCGGGTGCAGTTCGGCATGGCGCCATCGGTATTCATCACTCAGAAGTGAGCAGAACGGATTCAGAGTCGCCCGAAGCAGCAGGTAAAACCGTATTTTTATGAAAAAATTATTACTAATATTCTGTCTTTTTCTGATTGTCGGGTTTTTCATGCTCTCATGCGGTAATTATGCCTATCCTCCCGCCCCTGATGAGCAGGATACGACCGAGTTTGATACGGTGTACGTACCGGCCAATATCAGAGTGGATTCCCTGAAAATTTATTTTTCTACTGTCATTGATTCGGTCACCGGCACCCTTATTGATTCCGCCACTCTGGGAAGTTTTGTGGCGCTTTGGGATACCGTCACCGGAGCCGACCTTTATGCGGTTTTTCTCCGGGACGGTTTAAACGGTCTTTCCGTTATCTATGTTGACACCAACAGGATTCGGTTAGACAGCCTCACCCCGAATCAAACGTATACCGTAACGGTACTGGGGGTAAATCTGCTGTCCACCGGTGACACGGTATTCAGCGACACCGCGGATACCTTTGCGGTTGTTGAGCTCTATCAGCCTGAATCACCGGAGAATGTCTCGATTCAGTATGACAATGGAACCGCACGGGTATCGTGGCAGCCGGCAACGGGAGTGGGTATTACCGGGTATCGTGTGTATCTGCGTAACGTACGCGGTGATTCCATTGATGTTATTGATGTAAACGATTCAAGCGGATCCACAGCTTTGTTTAACGTTGCTGAAGACAGTGTTTATAAAGTCAACGTGGTTACTGTCAGCACCATTGGAATGAGCCGGATATGCAGCACCTATGTGTATGATATTACCGCACCGTCCGGCACTGGATTGAAGCTGCCGTACCGCTACCTTTCAAGTTTCGTGACACCCGATGAGGATGAGGGAACGAGTATTATACTCGGTAAAGGTACCATGCTCGGGGTGACCGGCGGTATCTTTGCCATGGGAGATATCTGGTCTGGCAGCGCAGTGGGTAACGGGAAACCGGTCCATGAAGTGGTTGTATCCTCGTTTTTCATGAGCAGAGTCGAGATTTCGAATAAACTGTTTGTCCGGTTTCTGAATGAGTACGCCGGTATTGATACGTTTCAGGATACCACCGGTGCACGTATTACCTTTCTGCTGCATGGTGACACGCTTCTTGCACCGTGCGGGCATATTGTATACGATACGACGGATTCGCTGTTTTCAGTCAGTGTTGATACCGCCGATTACCCGATTACCGGTGTATACTGGCGGGGCGCGGCAGCTTTCTGCAACTGGGTTTCAGCTATGGATAACCTGACCCTCTGTTACGACACGGCAGACTGGAGTTTTGATACTGCGGCCAATGGGTACCGCCTGCCCACGGAGGCAGAGTATGAATATGTTCATGCCGCAGCCTTTCTCGGAACAAAACAGCGGTATCCGTGGGGCTATGCGGATAATCAGAATAATTACGGCTCGCTGACCACCGGATTCAGTAAAGCAGGGACATTCCCCGCTTTTTACGGTTACTATGGACTGACGGGCAATACTCTTGAGTGGTGTCATGACTGGAGCGATCACCTCAGCGGTGCGGATTCGTCCTATTATTTACTGAGTTTACAGAAAGGAGTAGTATTCGATCCCTGCGGGCCTGCAACCGGTCCGTATCATGTCCTGCGGGGCGGCAGCTATCTCATGAATGGTGAAAAATGCACCTCGGTCTATAGACACGTGTATCCGGGGAGTGAGCGTACCGGGTACGGTTTCAGAGTGGCACGGAGTTATATAAAATGATAGTGAGCAGGCACAGTAAGATACCGTATATGAGAAAAACAGTGTCCCGGATTATTTACGGTCTTCTTATTATTGCCGCACTGGTGTCCTGTACCGATGACAATCCCAGCGGCTCAGGCGGAAACATTACCAACATTACCATTATTCCCACGGCGTTGACCGTACTGACCCCGGTGGTTGACAGTGTCATCACCGTTGATACTATTGTCCCGGATACGGCAGTGCTGGTATGGGATTCAACGGCAGGAACGCACTGGTACCGCGTGTACCTTTACGATACGGCGGATACTTCGGCGCCCGCCTTTATCATCTCCGGCAATACCAATACATGCCGTTTTTGTCAATTCAAAAAGAATCATGTCTATACCGTTCAGATATACACGGTAAAAGATACGGTCGTTTACGACAGCAGCCATATTCACTACGACAGCGCACGGGTATACACCCACTATGGCTCCGATATACTAGGCGTGTATCTGATAAAGGATACGGCTGACACCATTATCGAGGACAGCGAAGGAAACCAGGACACACTGCATGTTCTCGATTCATCAGTGGCGGTTATTTCTCACGCGCTGGGTTACTATATTTGTATCGATACGACACGGCACTTCAGTGTGGTGATAGATTCAAGTACCGGGGAAAATATTCTATACCTCCTTCCCGACACGTATACCCCGACGGTGACGTTGCGGTTTCCTTCGTATCAGTCGCCGGTGATAGCCGCCAAACAGTACCCGACTCCCGACTCACTGGTCCTCGCGTGGCAGGAGGTGGTTGGAGATTCGGTTAAAGGGTACCGTGTTTACATACGGGATTATACGGGTGTGCCGATCGATTCCATTGATGTTGATACCGGTGATACCGGCGTAACTTTATACGGGAATCTTATCACCACTGCCAAAGGTACGCAGGTGACGCTGAACACTGTTTCGGACAGTGCCGCCTATAAAATCAATGTGGCGACACTCTCACCAACCGGGCCCGGGGCTATTGACAGCGGTTACGTGCTCGATATAACCGATACAACCGGTACAGCGCTCAAATTGCCGTATGCCTATTATTCTACCTTTCCGACCCCTGCCCGACGGTGTGCGGATACCCTTGTCGGAATCAAGGGCGGCATTTTTCTTATGGGAGAGACCTGGGCACCTTCTGATATCTCTTTCTCTTCCGGGGCAAAGCCTGCCCATGAGGTTATTGTCTCTTCATTTTATTTGGGCAGGTATGAGGTCACCTGTGCCGATTATGCTTCCTTTCTGAATGCGGTAAAAGACAGTATTACCGCCGACAGTGCCAATCCCGCCTGCCTGATGTACAAACAGGTAAAGATAGCCGATACGTCAAAGGCAACCTGGTATATAGTGCATGACGGCGGCGTTTATGCTCCGGCAGCAGGGAGGGAAACATTTCCGGTTGTATCTCTCTACTGGCACGGTGCTGCGGCATACTGTAACTGGCTCTCAGAACAGGATAGCCTGCTGGAGAACTGTTACGACTCCCTCTGGAGCGTCGAACTGTCGAAAAACGGTTTTCGCCTGCCTACTGAAGCCGAGTTCGAATATGCCGCATCAATTGCTTTTACCGGCAATAAAGGCCGGTTTCCCTGGGGCTATGTGTGGGATAATACCAAGGCTGCGGTGGATGGGGATTCCCTGAAACCTGTCGGCAGTTATGCTGCGTATCATGGATTGTATGATCTTATCGGCAATGCACTGGAATATATCGGTGACTGGAGTGATGATCTGACCGGCCTGTTCCTTGACAGCTCTTCATACTATGTTGCCGGTGCCTTACAGGGGGTGGTGATAGATCCGGCCGGTCCACAGCCGCAAACCGGTTATAGACATATGGTGCGCGGCGGCAGTTATGCTTCCGGTGAAGAGGAATGTGTGACCTATTGTCGATTTATCCACCCCGCATCGGGACGGCTGAGTGAATATGGTTTCAGAATAGCACGTGCCGTGCACTAGCAATTATTTTATTTATATAGAGCACATCACACCAAATCATAAATAGATATACATTTCTTTCATGACAGGAAAATACGGGGCGCCCATACCCGGTTGTGTGAATAACTAAAAGGACGCGATAGCGATTATTCTCACGGTGCTTTACAGAAGGTGTCATGCTATGTTTATACGAATTGTCAGGAGCGGGGTCGTTTATATGCTTCTTGCGGGCAGTGGCTTCTCACTGTTTCCTGCAGCGTCCGATTCCGCGGAAGTAACTACCGGGAAAGACAGCATTGTCAGCCTTGACAAGATAGTGGTAACGGCGACACGAACCAGGAGGCTCATGTCACAGACACCGGCAAGTGTGAGTGTTATCTCGGAGGATGAGATTGATGCCTCACCGGCAAAAAATATTGATGACATGCTGCAGTATGAGACCGGGGTACAGGTAAAACGTGTTGTCGGTATGGGTGAGGGTATTCCTTCCGATATAATCATGCGCGGTATCCCCGGGGCGCTGTCCGCGACCCGGACACTTATACTGGTTGACGGTATTCCCACAAATGCCTCCGGCACGCCCTACCTTATTTTAAATGAAGTACCGATGGGCGCTATTCAGAGTGTTGAGCTGGTGCGCGGACCTTACTCCAGTCTTTATGGCGCTAATGCTTTCGGTGGTGTCGTTAATATACGTACAAGGGAGGGCTACGGCAATCCTACATTGACTGCCAGCATTGAAACGGCCTATCCCTTTTCGGTGCTGCACATGTATGCGGTGAATGAAAGGAGCATGCGTACGTCGCTGCGAAAGGGCGGCGCCGATACCTACTGGAATATCAGTGGTACTTCGAGCGGTGGTTCCGACCGAATTAATTATATGGTTAGCGGCGGCTATCGAAATATCGGCAATTATCTGCTCAGAGACTATGCGATAACGAAACATGATCATGATACGACGCATAAAAAAAACGAGAATTATGATTACCGTGATGTCCGTTTTTTCGGCAAGTGTGGTGTCGCTCTGAACGAGCATCTCTCTGCAGAATTGCATGCGCGTTATTTCAAGAGTAATCTCGGTTTCGGCAGGACAAAGAAGATTAAGCCGGATTCGGTTGATATTATAACCCGGGGACAGAAGGTCGTTATCGGGCCGGTATTCAAATATACTCCGCTGGAGAATCTTGATTTTACCCTGCGGACTTTTTACCGGACGCTTATCGGTGGGTTCTGGAATGAAGAACTCGATTCCGTCAAGGATATCTATGTTCCCGGCTACTGGCGATCCCAGTCCCATGACTGGCAGGCTGAGCTCCTGAGTATTTTCAGTTTGGGGAAGGCTGGCATTATCACCGCCGGATTTGAGTATCTGGGCAACTATATTGATTTCGGGAAAAAAGTGAATGCAGAGACCGATTCGGTAATTCCCGGATCCGGTTCGGCTCAGGAAGCTATAGCCAATATTGCACTGTACCTGCAGGATGAGATAGCACTGTTTGATAAGCTGAATATTGTACCGGGCTTTCGCTGGGATTACCATTCGGATTTCGGGAGTGCGCTGTCGCCCAAGCTTGGTGTTTCCTGGCAGGCAATTGACTGGATGCGTATACGGACGTCGGCGGGGAGAGCGTTCCGGGCGCCGACCCTGAGCGAGTTATATATGCCGACCCTGGTGATTGATCCGGACTTTGTCCTGGTACCCAATCCCGATCTCCAGCCTGAGTATCTGTGGGCGGTGGAGAGTGCATGTGAGATTACTCCCATACCGAGTATGAAAACACAGATAGGTCTCTTTTATAATAATATGCATGATCTAGTTGTTACTCAGGTCGATACGAATAATTTGCTGGAGATAATACAGGATCCGGATGCGCAGTATGGTATCACACATATGAATGCGGTAGAAGCCTGGGCATGGGGTGTGGAGTGTGAGTTCGAATGGCAGGCGGTGCCGTGGTTGAATATAGCCGCTAATTATGTGTTTCAAAAAACACGCAACGGCTTTGCCGGTGACGAGCGTAAATATTTTCAACTGGATAAAAACTATACTGCCGACAGTTTCAAGGTGCCGCTTGATTATATCCCCGAGCATAGCTTTGGATTACGTCTCTTTATAAAAAAGAATATAAACAATTTCCTTCTGGAAAGCACAGTCAGTGAATTGTATGTCGGAAAAAGGCGGTATCTGGAATGGTCGGAAATTGATTTGGATCCGGATAATCCCAAGGAGAACGACGTTAAAATAATTCCCGGCAGTAATTCCTCCGTTGAGATACATCTGGATCCGCCGTTAATTACACTGGACCCCTATGCATTGACCAACCTCAGCATTAAAGGCACGTATAAAAATCGCGTCTTTCTGGCTTTGAACATTCAGAATCTTTTCGACGAAACCTTTGAGGAGCAGGGCGGCACTCTCGGCACCGGGAGGTTTGCCTCCGTTATTCTTGGCTGTAAATTCTAGCCGGTACGGACCCGGCTGTTCTCATTTGCGCTCCATATAAAAGTCGATAACCGCCAGTTTATCGATAGTCTGCTGGTCTATAAAGAAGGTTAAAATATCCTCAAGATTCTTAATGTTTATTATCCAGCAATCGCCGGTTGAGCCTGCCGTATCAATAGCAAAGGTTCTCAGAGCCAGAGAGTCGGGCAGTGACACCAGGGCGTCGGCCGTCGTATCGATAACACTACCAATCTGTCCATATAAAAAAATGGAATCTCTCGGGCCGCCGGTGTGGTGAATATCCCATTTCCCGGTATGCCAGTAAAGGGTGTCATCATTGAATTCCTGCACTTTGAATCTGAATGTGGAATCGGTATCCGCGACATCAAGATTGATAACCAGATCATTGGGGATATAGGGCGGCACCGCCTGCACGAATTCTTCCCAGCTACCGACCACGGTTCCCCCCACTTCCTCCTCGTCATCGGTACATCCCAGAAAGAGGCAGAAACTGATAACGCACAATGAAAAGATGCAGCTGTTTTTCATACGTACCTTCTTTTGTAAAGAGGAATAGATTACAGTTAATGTATTTGTTTCATATTTAATAATGTCTGTTTTTTATTATTACCAGATAAAGAACTTCCGCCACTATCTCCGGACTGGGTGAGTAGGGGGAGTATCAGTTAATCATCTGAATACCGGTATGCATTTTTGTCTTTTAAAAAATCCGGTCTCAGCGACTCACACCAGCCGGGAAATATTTTATATAGCGGAAACGCTTTTACGATACCGCCAAGATTTACAAGGGGGATATCATTCCATGCACTGTCAATTTTTTCCGTGGAGTCCGTCGTGTCGATGCTTATTACCAGATTGCATATCGAGTCCACTGCGTCTATCAGTTTATAGCTCGTATCATTGATATCTATCATTGTACAGGTCGTTCCGGACAGTGAAACCGACGTACCTTGCATCCTCCAGGCACCGGTTCGTTTATACAGATATTTGTCCGGGTGTTCAAATGCATAGAGATAGAACGATGAATCGGAAGAACTCCAGGTGGAGGAATCGGCAAGGTCGAATCCAACGGTAATGGTATCGTCGGATCCCGGCCGCGGTGGAATAATGGTCTCCCATGTGCCGATTAATGAATTGTCAACAACCGGATCCGGATCATCCTGAACATCGGGTTTGGTACTTTCCTCACCGCATAACAGAAGTATCCCAATAAGAATACAGAGAACATACCGTGCACCATGTCGTCGTGTCAGCATACTTTTTCCTTGTTATATGTGTACAAAAAACAGTGATTCTCCGGTCAATCCAACAATCCTTTACAGAGCGGTTTCATGTCTTCCAGCACAATATCAGCACCTTTCGGCCGCGGCGTATCCGTTTCGAAAACCACGGTGGTATCTACATTTCCCCGTGGGAGAAAATTGCCGGCCACCAGTGCCCATCGGGGCCGCAGCGCCGTTTTAACTGTATCAAACAGATGGGCGGTCACGGTTTCATGGAATGTGCCGATCATACGGAATGCATTCAGGTACAGTTTCCATGATTTAAGCTCGATGCAGAGGGAATCGGGCTGATAGTACAACCCTATGGCGGCAAAATCAGGATACCCGGTTTTCGGGCACACACAGGTGAATTCGGGAAAAACGATGCGAATGATACCACTGTTCAGTGATGCACTGTCATAGGGACTGGGGAAGGTCTCCAGCGCAGGAAGCGTACCCTGTTTTATTGCATCGTCAAGTGATATCGATTGTGTGGAAAACATTATTTCTGAAATACGAAAATGGTGATATGCCTGAAATATCCTCTTTTACATAAAATGCTTATTTTTACGGTGATTTAGCAAAGGATTATTTCGTATTTCTTCATTTTTAAAAACAAATGATTGGTAGCACTGAACTCGCTCATATGTCTTTTAGGGATTCGGATTTCAGATACTTTCGATCTGATGATACCCGTCAATGCAATACTGGATACCTGAGACAAGGGTACACACTGCGGTACAGGTTATACATCCAATAAAGATTTGACCCTGTATCTTAAACAGCACCAGCAGAATGACCATCGTTTGAAAAAAGGTTGCGGCTTTGCCGAATATGCGCGCCTGGACCCGGATGGTACCGGCCACGTAATTAATCAGAAGCGCACCCGTGACAAGCACAATATCGCGGCTGATAACAAGCAGTACGAACCAGAGCGGTAAATGGGAGTGGTCGGTACCGATGGAGTTACTGCTGAGAAGGATAAAGGCGGATACGAGCAATGATTTATCGGCAAGGGGGTCGAGTACCCTGCCGAGCTTGGATATCTCATTTCGTTTCCGTGCAAGGTAACCGTCAATGATATCAAGGCAGATTGTGATTGAAAAGACAGCTGTCGCGAAATACCGATAGAGCTCATACGGGGCACCCACCTTGACACTGTGCTTATAGTACAGAAGTAACAGCACAAAGATCGGTACGTTGAATATGCGGAAAATGGTGATTTTATTAGCGAGTGTGATATACATACGATGTAAAATGAGTCCTGTCGTGTTTTTTTTACCCTGTCAAAGTATGAAAAATAATACTGTTGCACAGTGGAAAGGAAGTTGTATTATTTCACTACCAGTTCCACCTCAAATATGTTCGGCCAGTCTTTTCCGGTCAGATAGATACGATCATTATCCGGATCATAGGCAATGCCGTTCAGTACGCCAGCCCGGTGTATATCGTGCGAGTTAATCAGACCTTCACAGTCTATTCTTCCCAGCACCATACCGGAAGCGACATCAATCATGACAATGAAATCGTTGGAATACACATTGGCGAATACTTTATGGTAGAAATATTCAAGTTCATTCAGCTTGGGCACAAAGCTGTCCTGATCCCTGACCCGTACGCTGTCGAGCTGCTGAAAGGTAACCGGGTCCCGGAAGAACAGCCAGGAAGAGCCGTCACTGAGAATCAGCCTGCTGCCGTCATGGGTAATACCCCAGCCGTCATGGGGATTGACGGTACTGTCGATCCGGGCAAAGGTCTCCTTATCCCAGATAAAAACAACGTGCTCCTGCCAGGTAAGCTGAATGATCCTGTCATCCCAGATAACGATACCTTCACCGAAATACTCATCGGCAAGTGAGATGCTTTTCAGCGCCGTGCCGGTTTCTATCTCAACCTTGCGCAGGGTGGAGCGGCCATGTATCCCGGTACCTTCGTAGAAGAAACCGTTTTCATATACCAGTCCCTGTGTGTAGGCCATGGAGTCATGAGCATATTTATTAATAACCCGATAGGTATACTGCCGCTCATCTTTCAGGGAAACCGATATGGTAACGCCGTCGCTTGCGGTTTTACCGTTTGTGTCAATTGCTCTGGCGGTAATTGGTATGGCGCCGATTGTGTGGCGCAGGGTATTCCAGGTGCAGGTATAGGGTGGTGTGCTGTCGGTATGGAACAGGGTGGAATCGACAAAGAATAATACCGCAATGATATCACCGTCCGGGTGTGAAACATCGGCTGTGATTGATAAAGTGTCACCGAAATGAAACTCAGCGCTGTCTGACGGCGCACTTATGTTACATAGCGGAATCGCTTCTGCGGTTATGGTGCCAATATCAGTTGTATACGTGTCGATGGGTACCCTGCTTATCCGCCAGCCTTCCTTAGTGAACAGCAGGGTGTCGACAGCAACCTGCTGTTCCCGGTCCGCCGGCGGTGCTTTCGCCTGGGAAACCACCCTAT
>Ga0190359_1000919_pt1 | contig 19199 bp, 17 predicted proteins | sample 48721823_MG_FD_161269 | JGI IMG/M metagenome (GOLD analysis project Ga0190359, IMG submission 161269) | Hydrothermal vent microbial mat bacterial communities from Southern Trench, Guaymas Basin, Mexico - 4872-18-2-3_MG | ecosystem: Environmental > Aquatic > Marine > Hydrothermal vents >... | reverse complement strand
AAAAAGGCAAGGGTTCTGTTTTTTATTTTACATTACAAAAAAAGCAAAAAAGAAATGTGTTGTTATTGTCGGAAGGAGATGCTCTATATAAATATTTGAACGATTCGAAGAACGGAAGCAATGTTAATCTGATTCACTTTGACGATCTTGAAAAAGCTGCAGAGTTTTTAAAATCAAATAAAACGGAAATGATAGTATTTCAGCCGGATGCAGAGAATAGTTTTAACAAATTATTTAAATTGCCTGAAATCAGTGATATTCCGTGTGTAGTATTAGCTGATGATAAATTTAACAAAAAAGAGTTGTCAGGAGAAAATATTAAAAAAATAAAGGTTTTTAATGAACTGTCTGATAAAGATAAAGTGAGGCAAATAATATTTAACAGTGTGCCCGGGGAGAATTAAAATGAGTACAGAGGGCAAGAAAAAAGTTTTGGTAGTAGAGGATAACCCGATTTTTTCAAAAATGCTGAAAGCCCGCCTTATAAGTGCAGGATTTGATGTTCTGATTGAAGAAGACGGGTTGACAGGATATAATACGGCATTAAAAGCAGATCCTGATGTAATTCTGCTTGATTTAATGCTGCCCAGGATGGACGGTCATAAAGTATGCCGTCTGTTAAAATTCAGCAGTAAATTTCAGAATGTACCGGTGATAATTCTTACATCCCGGGATCTTGAAGAAGATGCCGAACTTGCAAAGAAAAACGGGGCTGATGCTTTTGTTGTAAAAACAACAAGAGCTGATGTGCTGATGGATGTTATTAATAAACTACTTAGTAAGGCTGAGTTGAAAAAAAATGTTGTATAGAAGATTTAAATTAGCTGTCAGTATAGTATTTTTATGCTTGTCAATTACAGCTTTATCTGCGGATTTTGCAGGATACTCATCTGTAAATTACAGATTTATGCATATTGGTATTGATGAAGGCTTATCTCAGAGTGCTGTTCAGACAATTTTGATGGACAAAAACGGCTTTATGTGGTTTGGTACTACGGATGGGCTTAACCGGTACGACGGATATAATTTTAAGATATACTACAGTGAAACCACAGATTCAGCAAGCTTAAGTTCAAGCTGGATAAACTGTATTACAGAAGATAAACATGGTAATTTATGGATTGGTACATTAAGTGGTCTGAATCTTTTTGAAAAAAGCAGAAATAAGTTTATACGAAATCCGGTTAAAGGGAAGGAAGGGGAATTATTACAAAAAGCAGTAATAAATAAAATAATGTACGATAACAGCGGTGCATTGTGGGTTGGTACAAATTTATCAGGTCTTTTCAAAGTAAATATAGATTCCGGGACAGCAGTTCAATACTCTCAAGACAGTCACAGCAATCTGCATCTGCCTGATAATTCTATTTTATCAATGATGCAGGATAAAAATGGCCGTTTATGGGTAGGCTTTACAACGGGAATTACTGTATTTGATGCGACTACAGAAGAGGCAGAAAAGAATCTTTTATTACAAGTAAATAAAATCCTGAACAACCAACCTGTAACTGCAATGATTCAGGATAATAGTAGTAACGTATGGCTTTGTACAAATAAAAAAATATATTTATTCAGCATAGACGGACAGTTTTTAGCTTCTTATTTTATTAACAAAAAAGAGAGTAAGGAAAATTTTCTGATTACTGATATATATCAGGATAAAAGTGGAATGGTCTGGGCTTCCACGGAATTTGCGGGTCTTTATTATTTTGATAATCAGAGAAATGAATTTGTCAAAATAAGACAGAACAGCACTACTTCGCTTCATGCGAGAAGAATAATGTGTATGTATGAAGACCGCTGCGGAGTATTCTGGGTTGGTACATGGGATGCAGGAATATTCTATACAATGTACCAGACAACGAGTTTTATTCATATAACACAAAGCGATAATCCCGAGACTGGTTTGTCAGCAAAAAGTGTTTTCGGTCTTTATGAAGATTCAGAAGGAATAATATGGGCTTGTACTCAGGGTGGAGGATTAAACAGATTTGACAGAAAAAGCGGTAAATTCAAATGGTATATGCATGACTCAAATGATGCAAACAGTATTTCAGATGACGTAGTTTGGGTTGTACTTGAAAAGGATAAAGATAATTTGTGGATTGGTACAAGCAAGGGTCTCTCTGTATTTAGTAAGAAAAACGAAACGTTTAAGAAAGTATATCCATGGAAAGATAAACGAAACAGAGCGGTTTATGTTTTAAAAAAGGATGCGGAAGGGAATTTGTGGATAGCTACAAACATAAGCGGTCTGTATGAGATAAAGAAAAACGGTAGTGTTAAACATTTTTATTATTCAAAAGTGCAGACAGGAAAGAGCCTTTCCAGTAATAATGTTCTGACTCTTCTGATAGACCATATAGGTTATGTATGGATTGGAACTGATAATGGGCTTGACAGGCTTGATCCGGAAACCGATACAGTAATTCACTATAAACCGGATATTTCGGATAATAAATCATTAAGTGAAAAATATATTGCTTATCTATTTGAGGATTCAAAAAACAGAATATGGATAGGTACAAACAAAGGGTTAAATCTTTTAAAGAATGATAATATGACCTTTAAAAGATTCGGTGTAAAAGACGGCCTTGCCAACAGCATGATATATACAATTCTGGAAGATGATAACAAAGATAAAAACAGATGCGGAAATTTATGGATTGCAACAAACAAAGGGCTCTCAAAGTTTAATACTGAATCAGAAACTTTTACAAATTATGATGTTAACAGCGGGCTGCAGAGTAATGAGTTTAATGCAGGAGCTGCGTATAAACTTAAAAATGGTTATCTGATGTTTGGCGGAGTAAACGGGTTGAATCTTTTTCATCCGGACAGTATAAAATCAAATCCATATATACCGGAAATTATTATCACAGATCTGAAACTATTTAACAAGTCCGTAGTGCCCGGTAAAAAGTATGGAAAAAGAAAACTGTTAGATTGTAATATATCAAGTGCAAGAAATATACAGCTATCATATAAAGATAAAAAAATTTATTTCTATTTTGCAGCTACTAATTATTTTTTCCCCGGGAGAAATCAATTTAAATACAAAATGGAAGGTTTTGACAGAGACTGGGTTTATTCCGGAAACAGAAATTTTGCAAGTTACACAAACCTCCCTCCTGGGCATTATACTTTCAGAGTGCTTGGCTCAAATAATGACGGTTTATGGAATAACAAAGGAGCTTCAATAGATGTAGTCGTAACTCCACCGTTCTGGAGAACTTCGTGGTTCTATGGTTTTATTATTTTATTGATACTGGGATTGCTGGTTGCTTTATATCAGTACAGACTGGGTATTCTTCACAGACGTGCTGCAAAGTTAAAAAAACTTGTTTTTGCAAGAACCAGAGAGTTGGAACAGGCAAATAAAAAGCTGGAACATGAAATTAAGGAACACAAGGCTCTTGAAGAAGAGCTGATAAGAAAAGCAGAAGATCTGGAAATGGCGAGAGAGATTGAAGAAAAGAATGCAGAACGGTTAATTGCATTAATTGAGGAACTTGATATTGCAAAAAGAAAAGCAGAAGAAGCAACAAAGGCAAGAAGTGAGTTCCTTGCAAATATGAGCCATGAAATCCGTACTCCGATGAACGGCATTATAGGTATGGCTGAGTTAGCTTTGGATACTGATCTGACACCTATACAGAAAGAGTATATTGAAGCAGTTTTATCTTCTGCTGATACGCTTCTTACTTTAATTAATGATATTCTTGATTTCTCAAAGATCGAAGCTGGTAAACTCAGCATGGAAAATATTGAATTTGAGCTGAGCCAGGTTGTGGAGGATTCGCTTCAGACAATTGCGCACAAAGCGAATCAAAAGAAGATTGAACTTATAAGCAGAATTTCACCTGATATAGACTGCATGCTTTTCGGGGATCCTGTTCGTTTAAAACAGATCCTTGTGAACCTTGTCGGTAATGCTATCAAATTTACAAATGAGGGAGAAGTCGTTGTTGATGTATCTTTACAGGACAGTACCACAAATACATACGACCTTATCTTTGCAGTTGCAGATACTGGTATAGGTATTCCAGAAGAAAAACAGGCAAAAATATTTGAAGCATTTACCCAGGCAGACGGTTCAACAACAAGAAAATACGGGGGTACCGGGCTTGGTCTTACAATAACAACAAGACTTGTTGAAATGATGGGTGGAAAAATCTGGGTTGAGAGCCCCTCAACAATGAAAGAGTCGGATAATGGAGGGCCTGGCAGTGTATTTTATTTCTCAGCAAAGTTTAAAAAAGGGAAATTATTAAAAACGTATTATGAAAAAGACAAATCGGTTCTTAACGGTATTAAAGCCCTGTCTGTGGATGATAATAAAACCAACAGAAAAGTAATTAAAGAGCTTTTAACCAGATGGGGGGTACAGGTTGAGACTGCAGAGAACGGCATGGAAGCGTTAGAAATAATTAAAAAATCAGCCAAATCCGGCAAACTTTTTGAGCTTTTTCTGTTTGATGTTAACATGCCCGAACTGGATGGGATCGCATTATCTGCAAAAGTCAGACAGATGCCTTATTACAAAAAAACACCAATAATAATTTTATCGTCTTCAGGTGCTTCAGGCAAAACTAAAGAATATGATAAGCTTTCATTAATACCTATTTTAAAACCAATTAAACAGTCATACCTGTTTAATGCTGTTTTGTCTTGCTTTGAAAAAGAAGCTGTTAAGCAGGTAAACCAGGATAATACTCAAATCATGCAGGATGATGATTTACAGGGGATTAACATACTGCTTGCTGAGGATAATCCTATTAACCAGAAACTGGCAATAACTCTTTTGGAAAGGAAAGGTGTCAAAGTAACAGCAGTAACAACAGGAGTGGATGCTGTAACTCAGTTTAAAACAAATAAATACGATCTTATTTTAATGGATGTGCAGATGCCGGATATGGATGGATTTGAGGCCACAGTTGAGATCCGCAATATTGAAAAAGAACTGAAAACCCATATACCCATTGTTGCAATGACAGCTCATGCAATGAAGGGTGACAGAGAGAAGTGTTTATCCTTTGGTATGGATGCATATATTTCCAAACCAATGAAAGCTAAAATTCTTTATCAGACAATTAAAGAACAAATATACAGAGTATGGCCTGATGATAAAACAAACATAGGAGGAGTTATTTTGGACAAGGATGTGGTTGATATTAACAGCGCATTGGAGACCTTTGACGGGGATAAGGAGCTACTACTTGAACTGGCAGAAGAGTTTTTCACCTCTGTTCCGGATGAGATTAGCACATTAAGGAATCTTATCAGTCAGAACAATGCCGAAGAGCTACAGAGGTCAGCTCACAGGTTTAAAGGGGGATTGGGTAACTTTGGGATGAAAAAGGCTTTTAAACTTGCCTATAAACTGGAAACGTGCGGTAAAGAAAACAATTTGGATGAAGCGGATAAAATTCTGTCGGATCTTGAAAAAGAGATTGCTTTTGGAAGAGAATTCTATATGGAAAAGCTTGATTTGGAACAGGTATGAAGATATTAGTAGCAGAAGATGATCCTGTTTCAAGAAAGGTTCTGAGAACAATTCTTGAAAACCGGGGATATGACGTAACAACAGTGGAAGACGGCGTTAATGCATGGGAGATTCTTCAAAGTGATGAATCTCCCCAGCTTGCGGTTCTTGACTGGATGATGCCAGGGAAAGACGGTACTGATATATGCAGGCTTGTTCGAGCAACGGAAAAGAGCGGATACGTCTATATAATTCTTTTAACCGGAAAGGGAAGAAAAATAGATGTGATTGAAGGGTTGGATGCAGGTGCTGACGATTATGTTACAAAGCCCTTTAATGCCGGAGAACTTGTTGCAAGAGTTAAAGTTGGTGAGAGAGTTGTGGAACTGCACAACAGATTGCAGGATCATGTAAAAAAGCTTCAGGAAGCGCTGGATAATGTGAAAACCCTGCAGGGTCTTTTACCGATTTGTTCGTACTGTCATAAGATCCGGGACGATCAGAATTACTGGAAAAGAGTTGAAGATTACATAGCGGAACATTCGGGAGCTACCTTCAGTCATTCTATTTGTCCTGACTGTATGGTTAAATATGTACAACCACAATTAGAGAAACTGAATAATGATAAAGAAGATTGATTGCAGAAAGTGTGTACATTTTCATATAACCTGGGAGGATTTTCATCCTTTTGGGTGCAGAGCTTTTGGGATTAAATCAAGACAAATTCCTTCTATGGTGGTTTCCCGTCATTCAGGTGCAATGTGCCTGCTTTATAAGCCTAAAAAATTAGACACAACAGGAGTAAATCATGGATGAAGTAAGACAGGCAAAACTGGAAGAGTATCTGGAACAGGTAACAGACATTCCCACTCTGCCTCATATTGTTATTAAGCTGTTTAATAAATTGCATGAACCGGAGCCAAAAGTAGAAGAACTTGCAGATCTTATAATGACAGATCAGGTTCTTACAACAAGAATGATAAGAATGGTAAATTCTGCTTTCTGGGGTTTAAACAGGCAGGTTAATTCAGTAAGAGAGGCAATTGTTTTCCTTGGATTAAGAGAGATTACAAACCTTGTATATTCTGTCAGTCTGGCTAATACATTTGAAAGAGATACACCTCTTTTAAAAAGAGTCAGATTCTGGGAACATTCCCTGGGATGTGCCTTAATAAGCAAAGAATTGGCAAAAAGAGCAGGTTATCAGGATAAGGAACTTGCATATCTTGCAGGCCTTATTCATGATATCGGTGAGGTTATTATTGCAGTTCAGTTTGGCAGAGAGTTTGAAAAAGTAGTTGAACTTGTACTTGACAGACATACTACTTTTTACAAAGCAGAAGATGAAATTCTGGGAATTAATCATACTGATTTCGGAGCATGGCTTGTTCAGAACTGGAAGCTGCCTCCGGTCTTGTCAAATGTAGTAAGTTATCATCACATTCCTCTTGAAGTGCCGGAGCATAAAAATCTTGTTGCAATTGTGAGACTTGCAGATCTGATTTGTCTTTATTATCAACTGGATTTCGGTTATAGTGAGGGAGAAAACATAATGCCGGAGATAGTGAAATTATGGCACTATCTCGGTACACAGTCCAAAGCAATTGAAAAGATTGAGCTTAATAAACTTTTGGAAGAATTTAATGAAAACATTGAAAACGTAAAAAGTACAGTTGAATCAATGTACGGCGAAGGCGTAAAGAACGAATGATTTTTTTTAAATAGTTTACCCCCCTCTTACCTTGATCTGTCCTGTATAAAGAGGCCTCTGATTTTTTTAAAGATTAATTTTTAAGATACCCTTTTTTTACTATTAATTCTGCAAGCAGTACCGCTCCTCCTGCTGCACCTCTTAATGTGTTATGAGACAGACACACAAATTTCCAGTCCATTACAGGGTCTTTTCTGAACCTTCCCACACTTATTCCCATCCCCTTGTAAAGATCTCTGTCCAGAGCTGTCTGAGGCCTTGATTCATCGTTAAAGTATGTGAGAAATTTTTCAGGAGTGCTTGGAAGGTCAAAATCGTCAATTACAGATTTATAGTTTTCCACTGCAGAGATACATTCCTGCAATGTAGGTGGATCTTTAAATTTTACACTTACACTTGCCAAATGACCGTCAGATACAGGTACTCTCACACATGTTGCGGAGATCAGAGGCTCTTGTGCAGGCTCTATTCTGCTGTTGGTAATTTTACCCCATATACGCATTGGTTCTCTTTCCGATTTTTCTTCTTCTCCGGGGATAAAAGGAATTATGTTGTCATTAATCTCAGGCATGGTTTCAAATGTCTTCCCTGCGCCGGAAATTGCCTGATATGTGGATACAATAACCTCTTCGGGTCCGAAATGTCTCAGAGCCTCAAGTACGGGCATGTATGACTGAATAGAGCAGTTCGGTTTTACAACTATACATCCTTTATTCCAACCTCTGTTTTTTCTCTGGATGTCTATTAGCTGTGTATGGTGACTGTTGATTTCAGGCAGGATCATAGGGACATCCTCAGTCCATCTGTGTGCCGAGTTATTGGAAACAACAATGCAGCCTTTTTCCGCATACTTTTCTTCAATGTCTTTTATCTGCTGTTTATCCATGTTAAGAGCGCAGAAAACAATTTTTGCATTTTTACTGATTATATCTATATCCTTTATAACATCAAAAACCTGCATTGATTCAATTTCAGGATTGAAATTCTTATTGGAATATCTTCTGTTTTGAATGGCTTTACTATAAGGGATACCTGCAGAATTTTCAGAAGCTGCCACATTTACTATTTTGAACCATGGGTGAGACTGAAGCAGACTGACAAAACGCTGGCCCACCATTCCTGTCGCACCGAGAACAGCAACCGGAATTTCCGTTTGAGCTTGATTAATACTATCAGACATAAAATTTCCTCCTGAATTTTTGTTTCTTCATAGAATATAATAAAATAACCATAGCTTGTAAAGAGCTTAATAGTGTAAGTTCCAGATAAAATAAAGATAATATGGATACAGGTCAGTACAAAATCAAGGTTTATCCGGTTAGTTTCTTTATAATATGACCTGATTCCGGGAAAAGACTTAGCAGCTTATCTTTTTGTGCAAGTTCAAAATCCTTAAAGTCAAAACCCGGAGCAACAGTGCAGCCTACAAGAGAGAAATCAGGAGAATCCCCGGAGCAGTCTTCAATGTAAGGATGGGCTCCAAACCAGGCTCCTGCAGGAACAACTGCTATAAATTCCGTGTTATCCTTATTATTTCCCAGAATGATTTTTCTGTATTTCTGTTCCGGTAAAAAAACATGAATAACAACAGGCAGTCCGGCATAAAAATGCCACAATTCATCCTGGTTGATTCTATGGATTGCAGAAAAATCGTTTCGTCTAAGCAGAAAGTATATTGCAGTGGAAAAATTTCTCCGGCCGGAGAATCTTTCCGGAAGGCATGTCCCGGATATTTTCTCTTTACTTCTATATACTTCCCTGTAATATCCGCCTTCAGGGTGTGGGACTAACTGAAGTTTTTCTATAAAATACGATGAGTTTTGCATTTCGGTTCAATCCTGTAAGTATTTGAAAGAATTAAACAGCAATGTAAAATCCTGAACTTTATTAAAAAGAGATTGTTAAAACTGACAGTATTCAATCAAAAAATATGTCTTTATTCTTTAACAACATTATTAACAAGTGTACCGAGCCCTGAAATTGTTATCTCAACAGTATCTCCGGGTTTAATTGGAGAGACTCCTTCAGGTGTTCCGGTTGCAATAATATCTCCGGGTTCAAGAGTCATAAATCCGGAAATATGAGAAACTATTTGTTTAATATTAAATATCATATCCTTTGTGTTACCCTGCTGTCTTACTTCTCCGTTAACCTTCAGTGTTATGTCAAGATTTTCCGGATTTTCTAACATGTCTGCAGGTATGATGTACGGGCCCACAGGCATAAATGTATCCAAGCTTTTTGACTGAAACCACGGATTGCCGTTTTTAATATCATGTTTCTGCATATCGCGGGCAGTAATGTCATTTACAATTGTGTATCCTGCAATAGCATCCTGAACCTCATCTTCATTCAGATTTTTTATCTGTTTCCCGATTATAACTCCGAGTTCAGCTTCGTGGTCAACCCTTGTGTCAAGCCACGACGGTATTACAATGTTTTCATTGTGTCCGATGATTGCAGACGGTGCTTTTGCAAAAAACAAAGGCTTATCAGGAACTTTGTGATCAAGTTCTTTGACATGAGCCTTGTAGTTTCTTCCTATGCATATAATTTTTGAGGGTCTTGCAACCGGAGGTTTTATAATAAAATTTTCCGGCACTTCAATTTCTTTCTTTTTGGATTTTACCCACGGTTCGGACAGCACGGATTTTATTAATTCTCCGGAGCAGTACCTCATTTCAATAAGCATCTGCAGAAAGGGAATCATTACAGGGTTTTTTGAGCCCTGGGCTGATTGATAAATTTCAAGTGCAGCGCTTAAATCAACATTAATATCATCGGTTTCCACTCCTATGGCGTAATTTTCATTGTCCAAAGTATAAGAAAATAGTTTCATGATGTCTCCGGTAGTTATGTGATACTTGATTTTATACAGCCACAGTTATCACCTTTCACCTGTTCATTTTAATAACTGCCTGAAAAGATGGCGTAATGTTAAATTTCAGGTTCTCATTACTGATATGACCCGCCATGTGTAGCGCAAGATTTTACTGGTTCCAAGGCCTCGACTTCGAATTGTATTTAATTATTTTTTCACTTTTTACATGGTTCATTTAAATTTTTTGTTGGATTTAATTCAAATACTAAATTCAGTTTTTAATATCCGGTATTAGTCTTATTTTCCACTGTAAAATTATATCGGACATTTATCGGACATATCGGACATTTGTCAGGTATTTAAGGTATAGTATGATCCTTTTTTGTCTCCGTGTTTTATTAATATTTTTTTGTCAACAAGTTTTTCTAAATCTCTAAATGCTGTTTTTTCAGAAACATCAAAAAAATGACGATAAACGCTATTGTTGATTCTTACGTTTTCTTTTAAATATTCAATTGCTTTAATCTGCCTGTCATTTAGTCCTAATTCAATAAGTTTTGTTTTATCCAGTATGTTTTTAAACAATGTAACTTGTATTCCTCCAAATGAATTTTCAATTCTCGGGGCAGGTAATCCTGCTTTTTTACATTCATTAATTATTTTAATAGTTCCCCGTCCCCAAGCTTCAATTAATCCGCCTTCAAAAAATGCGCTTGCTAAAATTGGGTTATGTGGTCTGGAAGGATGTTGCCTTGTTAGATCTTCAATTGTTAAATCCTCAGGTAATGAGCCTTCATTCCAAACAATAATTTTATCATCGTAAACGCTTATTTGAATAGGTGCTCCCATATAATCTCTGTGAATAATGGCATTGATTATTGTTTCTCTTACCGCTTCATATGGATATTCCCATTGTTCTACACGGTGCAATCCCTTATAAGAGATTTTTGCAATTAAAAATTTTTTATCAAGGATATCCAGTGTTTTATCGGCTAATTCAAAAATATTTCCTTCAACTATTTCCTGAAATAATAAATCATCAGCTGTTTTGCCAAATTTTCCTATTTTAATAAAAGCATTGATATAAAAACGGCAGGGGGTTTTCCCAAAGAGCAATACCGCCGCTCGTTTTAATTTTTTATTTTCTAAAAGTAATAAATTATCAAGAATTGTCCCGATATCTTTCTCGTTTTTAATGAAAGGCATTCTTTTACTGTTAAAGGCACTTTTTTTGAATGTCTAAACAGCCTTTAAATCAATATCTTTTAATTCTGCTTTTGGTTCAATAACATCATCCCAGGTTTTTCCTGTTTTCTTAAGCAAGAAATTATTTAATGTATTTCCTCTCAATTCTTGTTTAGTGCTCCCGCTACGATAAAAATATTTACCTTTATATGAAATCGGTACCTTGTATGGTTTTATATCTATCTCAATATATTGTTTTTCACTCTCCCTGTGCAGGATGACATCACAAATAATTCCAAGATGATTTTGTATTTTGTTTGGTATATCTTCAAGAAGCTTTTGTGAGTTTTCCAAACCAATTACCTTACCTGTATCATTTTTACCAATAAATATTTTCCCTCCAGTGGCATTTGCAAAACCACAAATCCATTTCAGATATTCATCTTTCCAGGTTTCTTTCCATTCAATATTCTGATTTTCCTGCATTTTGGTCTCTTAGATTTTTTACAAGTGTATATCCTGGATTGTGTCAGGAGGATATTTCTCCGGTTTTTCTATTTTGTTCCTGATTAAACAACAAGTTAATGTGTATTAGTATTTACTTCCTTAAAGCGTACAGAGAAAACAAGATAAAAATAAAAAGAATAAGGAATAAACGATAAAACGTTGCCAAGTATCATCTCACAACCTCACATTAAAGGGAACTAACCACAACTAAAATCCAGCTGTCCGTTATCAGTCGCTAAAACTGACAAAAGTTTTTGTATTGTTAATGACCGTCTTTTGAGATTAACTCTGACTACTTGCAGACGGAACCCGTAATAACCAAATTTTCAAAAATACGGTTAGTAATAAAAAATAATAAATTATATTGAATTTTACAATTAAATTTGTTATTTTAATATAAAATTTGACGGAATTTTAAATTTTTGCCAAACATATGATGAATGGCAAAAAAAACTTGCGAAATGTAAAATATTTATTTAACTTAGACAGCTTGGCATGTTTTTATGTTTGAAGAGTTAATTGAAAAATTAGATACCTCAATAAGAAATATCAGAGGTATTGGAAAAATAACAGAGAAAAACATCTCAGAACCCCTCAGGATGATGCGCAGAGCCCTTCTTGAGGCAGATGTTAATTATAAAGTTGCCAAGGATTTTATTCAGGCTGTAAAAGAAAAAGCTCTGGGAACTGAAGTCGCACCTAAGGTTAGTCCCGGGCAGCAGCTTGTTAAAATTGTACATGACGAATTGACCGGGTTACTTGGCGGAACAAATTCTCCGCTGAGAGAGGGGAATATACCCCCATCGGTCATTATGGTTGTTGGTCTTCAGGGATCAGGCAAAACAACATTTGCAGGCAAGCTTGGATTTTATCTCAAAAAACGAGGTAAAAATCCTCTTCTTGCAAGTGTGGATATATACAGGCCTGCAGCGTTAAAACAGTTAGAAATTACAGGCAAGTCTTCGGGAATTCCTGTTTATACTGAAGAATCCGGTGATGCTGTGGAAATTGCAAAGCGGGCTGTGGAAAAAGCAAGAAAAGAGAGTTTTGATACTCTGATTCTGGATACTGCCGGACGCCTCCATGTTGATAATGAAATGATGGAGGAGCTGAAAAAACTTAAGGATGTTTTAAAGCCGGCAGAAATCTTATTTGTTGCTGACAGTATGACAGGTCAGGACGCTGTGAAATCTGCCGAGGCGTTTTTGGAGCAGGTGGATTTTACAGGAGTAGTTCTTTCAAAAATGGATGGAGATTCACGGGGTGGCGCAGCCCTTTCTGTAAAATCTGTTACAGGAAAACAGATAAAATTCGTGTCAAACGGTGAAAAACCACAAGACCTTGAGCCTTTTTATCCGGAAAGAATGGCATCCCGTATTCTGGGTATGGGAGATATTGTCACTTTTGTTGAAAAAGCGCAGGAAGCTGTTGATTTAAAAAAGAGTGAACGTCTTGCAAAAAAGCTTAAGCGTAACCGGTTTACACTGGAAGATTTTTACGACCAACTTGCTCAGGTAAAAAAAATGGGGCCTATTGATCAGCTTTTGGGGATGATCCCGGGGGCAGGAAAACAGATGAAGGGTATGCAGGTTGATGAAAAAGCCTTTGTACAAATAGAAGCGATTATTAACTCAATGACAATTGAGGAGAGGCAGAATCCCTCAATTATCGGGGGAAGCAGAAGAAAGCGCATTGCAGCCGGTAGCGGAACAACAGTTCAGGATGTAAACCGGCTATTAAAACAGTTTAAAATGATGCAGAAAATGGTAAAACAGATGAGTCGTTACAGATCCAATATGATCCCAGGCGGAATTCCGATGTGATGATTTTGTTATTGTGTAGCGATCAAATTGCAAAAAGAGGAGGTTTTCTTTGGCAGTAAAGATAAGATTAACGAGAATGGGAAGGAAGAAAAAACCCTTTTACCGTATTGTTGTAATGGATACCCGGGCCAAAAGAGACGGAAAGTTTATTGAAAGACTGGGAGTATATAATCCAATGGTTGATCCTCCGGAAGTTACAGTTAACGAGGAACGGGTGTCTTACTGGCTTGATACAGGTGCTTTGATTTCAGATACAGTAAGAAGTCTGCTTAAAGCCAAAGGTATTATTTATAAACGTTATCTTAAGAAGAAAGGTCTCAGTGACGGAGAAATTGAAGAAGAGATGAAAAAGTGGGAAGTTCTCCAGATTGAAAAGAGGAGAAAAGCCGAGAAAAAAGCTGAGGCAAAAAAAGTAAAAGAAGAAAAAGAGATAGTTGTTGAAGAAGTTGAACCTGAAGCTGTAGAAGAATCCGATAAACCTGTTGAAGAGGTCGAGACTGAGGCGGCTGAAGAAGCTGATAAGCCTGCCGAAGAAGAAAAAGCAGAACCTGAAAATAGTGATCAGGTAAAAGAGGGGGCTGTAGAAGACCAACCTGCAAAACAAGAGGCTGAACCGGAAAAGGAAGAATCGGAAGACTCTGACAATAAAGAAGAAAAAGAATAATAAGCAGTTGACCAACAGCAAAAAACGACGAATAAATTAGATTTACGATTAATGGCGGATGTTTAATCTCTGTATATAAGCTGAAATATAAAATACTCGATTTGTTGTTTGACAGAGATTTTAAAACAATCGGGACGGATGCGAAAGTGAAAAAGGAGGGAAGAAAGATGAAGGAATTCATCGAGTTTATCGCAAAGCATTTAGTTGACAACCCTGAAGCTGTTGATGTAACCGAAGTAGAAGGTGAAAAAACAACTGTGTACGAGCTTCGTGTCGGCGAAGGAGATCTCGGCAAAGTTATTGGCCGTAAGGGACAAACCGCCAAATCAATGCGGACTCTGCTGGCTGCGGCATCTGCAAAAAGAGGGAAAAGAGCAGTTCTTGAAATTCTTGAATAGTACTCCGATAAAACTACGGAGGCTGTAAAGTAATTGATCTCAATCGGTGTTGTTTCAAAACCGCACGGAATAAAGGGTGAAGTCCGTGTACATCCTTTCCAGGACTGCAGTGATATATTCAGAACCGGCAGAAAAATCGTACTGAATCTGGATGGGATTGAAACTGAGGCGGAAATTATTCAATTACGGTCTCACAGCGGAGTTTTTATTGTAAAGTTTAACGGAGTAGATGACCGGAACGGAGCTGAATCGCTGAGAGGAGCGGAATGCTTAATTAAAGAAGATGATATTCCTGAAAGAGAAGACGGTTCGTTTTATGCGTTTCAGCTCATCGGCCTTGAGGCTCAGAATCTTGATGGCCGGTATATCGGAATTATTAATGATGTTCTGGAATCGCCGGGTCAGAGACTTATTGTTATTGATGCTGACGGCAGAGAAGTTTTAATTCCGGAAGTTCCGGAGTTTGTAAAAGAGATAGATTTGAAATCAGGGTGCATAAAAATTGCACCTATTGAAGGGCTGTTAGATTAGCATGCATGTTGATGTTATTACCCCTTTCCCGGGGATGATAGAGCCGTTTTTTAATGAAAGCATGCTTAAACGTGCCTGTGATAAAGGTGTTGTTACAATATCAACAGTAAACCTGCGCGATTTTACTTTTGATAAGCACAGGACTGTTGATGATGCTCCTTACGGAGGAGGCCCGGGAATGATTTTAAAACCCGAGCCTATTTTTCTGGCAGTAGATTCTTTGAAAAAGAAAAACCCGAAGTCCGGCTCCCGGGTAATTTTTATGAGCCCTCAGGGCGAGCCATATACGCAAGAGAAAGCTTTTGAGCTGGCAAAAGAGTCTCATCTGATTTTTATCTGCGGACATTACAGAGGAGTTGACCAGCGGGTTGTTGATGCACTGGTGACCGATGAAATTTCAATCGGGGACTACATCCTTACAGGAGGGGAACTTGCAGCTGCGGTTGTAATTGATTCTGTTGTAAGACTCCTGCCGGGAGTACTGGGTGATTTTGATTCTGCGGAAAAGGATACTTTTACATGCGGAATTCTGGATCATCCTCATTATACAAGACCGGAAGTATTTAATGGTATGAAAGTTCCTGAAGTACTGCTTTCAGGGCATCATGCAAAAATTGAAGAGTGGAGAAAACAAAAGGCTCTGGAAAAAACAAAAGAGAAAAGGCCCGATCTCCTTAAAAAGGAGAGTTCAGATAAAACAAGTAAATAAATAATATTTCAGATATGTAGGAGGTTAGTACAGATGGATCCCCTTGATATGGTAACAGCAGATCAGTTAAAAACAGAGATACCTGAATTTGAAGCAGGCGATGATGTAGCAGTTCATTACAAAGTAATTGAAGGTGATAAAGAGCGTATTCAGGTTTTTAAAGGACTGGTTATTAAGAAAAAGGGTAAAGGTATAAATAAAACCTTTACTGTAAGAAAGATGTCTAATGGAGTTGGTGTTGAAAGAGTTTTTCCTCTTTTTTCACCGCGCATAGAAAAGATTGAAAGATTAAGACGCGGTAAGGTAAGAAGAGCAAAACTCTATTATATTCGTAAGCTGCGCGGTAAAGCTGCAAGAATTGAGGAGCGTAGGTAACGCCTTTTTTTGATTATGTACGGATAAATTAGCCTGGTACCATTAAAAAAGTGCTGGGCTTTTTTTGTTTTAAAATAATCTACGGGGGCAGGTTTTGTTCAGCAAAACTTTAATTGAGAAACTTAAGAATTTGCAATGTACGGCTGCTCTTACAGGAGCAGGAGTTTCAGCTGAGAGCGGTGTCCCGACTTTCAGAGGAAAAGACGGTATCTGGAAAAAAATGAAGCCTCAGGAACTGGCGAGTATTGAAGGATTTATGAAGAACCCGGAACTTGTCTGGGAATGGTATAAGATGCGGAGAGAGATAATCAGTAATGTGGAATGCAATCCTGGGCATAAAGCTCTTGCGCGTATGGAAGATTTTATCCCTGAATTCTGGCTGATTACACAGAATGTTGATGATTTGCACAACAAGGCGGGATCAAGAAATGTGCTGGAACTTCACGGTAATATTCTCAGGAATAAATGTATTAAATGTCAAAAGATTTACACAGAAACAGATTTTGATGCTTCTTCAGCTCTTCCGAGATGCTCATGCGGAGGGCTTTTAAGACCCGATGTTGTCTGGTTCGGTGAAATGCTTCCTGCAGAGATTTTACACTCTGCATTTTATGCTTCAAAAAAATGTGATGTTTTTTTATCAATCGGTACTTCCGCCCAGGTTCAGCCTGCAGCTTCTCTGCCTGTGCTGGCTAAAGATTCAGGTGCATATGTTGTGGAAATAAACAAAGAGCGAACACCTATTTCAGATTATGTGGATGAGGTGATAACCGGACAGTCCGGAGAGATACTTCCGGATCTGATAAAAGCAGTTTGGGGATAAGGCATTGAAGAATCTGGAGTACAAACTAAAAAGAGTTCCTCAGAAACCTGGCGTATATCTTTTTAAAAATCAGGATTCAAAAATTTTATACGTTGGTAAGGCGAAAAATATCAGAAGCAGGTTAAGGACGCATTTTAATTCCGGATCTGACAGGGATTTAAGACATAAAAAATTAATGTCTAAAGTAGCGGATTTTGAATACATTATAACAGATACGGAAACAGAAGCGCTGATTCTTGAAGCGAACTTAATAAAAGAGTACAAACCAAGATACAATGTAAATCTGAAAGACGATAAAACCTATCCTTACATCAGAGTTACTACAGAGTTTTTTCCCAGGGTTTTTATAACCAGAAAAATAGTTAAAGACGGGTCTTTATATTTCGGACCCTATACGGATGTGAAATCAGTAAGAAAATTAATGGCTGCTGTGCAGAGAATCTTTCCGTTAAGAACCTGCTCAAGAGTAATTAATAATGAAACAATATTAAAACAAAAGCACAGGGTCTGCTTGAATTATCAGATTGGCAAGTGTATGGGGCCATGTGAAGGAAAAATTTCAAGAGAGGATTATCTCCGGAATCTGGATCAGGTTGTTAAATTTATAAAGGGAAAAAACAGTGTTCTTATAAATGAGCTGAAAAGTAAAATGAGCAGGTGTGCAGAGCAGATGAAATTTGAAGAGGCAGCAAGACTCAGGGACGAAATAAGGGCGATCGAAAGGTTTACTTTTAGCCAGAAAGTTGTTGATAGTATCAATTCAAACAGAGATATAATAACAATTGCATCGGAGAAAAGTATAAGCTGTTGTGTGGTGTTTATTGTAAGAGAAGGCAGAATTATTAACAGACTCCATTTTTATCTGGAGAACAGAGAAAATCACCCGGATTCTGAAGTTATGGCCACATTTATAAAGCAGTATTATCTTACCAATGATTTTATTCCTGATGAAATTTTACTGCCTTTTGAGTTGGAGGAAAAGATTGAGATTGAAAAATGGCTTACACATAAAAAGAGCTCCAGAGTACGGATAAATATTCCGGTAAGAGGGAAAAAATCAAGATTAATTGGTATGTGCACAAGGAATGCGGAACTGTTGTTAAAAGAGATCCTTATTCAGAAGGAAACAATTCAGAATCAGCCTTCAAAGTCGGTACAGATACTTCAGAAAGCTCTGAACCTGAAAAAACCGCCTGTCAGAATTGAAGCTTTTGATATTTCAAACATACAGGGAACTGATTCTGTTGCTTCACTTGTTGTATTTGAAAACGGGAAACCGAAAAAGTCCCAATACAGGAAGTATAAAATAAAAACTGTTGACGGACCCGACGATTTCAGATCTATGGCAGAAGTTGTGGAAAGAAGAATCCTGAGACTGAAAAAAGAAAATAAACCAATGCCGGATCTCTTTCTTATTGACGGGGGCAAGGGACAACTCTCAGCAGTTTTTGAGGTTCTTAAAAGAATGGGACTGGAACATCAGCCTGTTATCGGACTTGCGAAGAAGCTTGAGGATGTTTTTGTCCCCAATAATCCTGACCCACAGAATATCTCCAAATCATCACCGGGATTGTATCTGCTAAGGCAGATACGTGATGAGTCTCACAGATTTGCTGTTGCATTTCACAGACAAAAAAGAAAGAAACGCACACTTCATTCTGTACTTGATGATATCCCCGGAATAGGTGAAAAGAGAAGAAATAAGCTCTTAAAGACTTTCGGCTCGGTTAAGGAGATTCAAAAAGCATCAGTAAGCGAGCTTGAAGCAGTGGTAGGTGTAAAAAGCGCACGGGAAATTTTTAAAGTAATAAAAAAATAAGGTTCTTACGAGTTTTGGTTGGAAGTATTTGTTTGATTGTTAAAGCATTTTAATTAAAATACATATAAAAAGACTGTTTTCATCATCTGTCCTGTATTATTTAATAGACAGATGGAATCTTTCAATTATTTAATGAATTTAATATATTTTGTCAGAGTGAAGTTCTTTGTTTTCAGTTATAATCTATTGATTTTGGCAGGATTATATGTAGGCACTTTTTTTATCCCGATTCTGATTATTATATTTTTTAAAGAAAATCGGGATTCAATATTGCCCAAAAAATCGCGGCTGCTGAAAATCTCCTGAAATGCTCGGTCGTTCGCTAAAAGTTCGAAACTCATCCCGATT